>Ga0315336_1000185_pt1 | contig 247086 bp, 215 predicted proteins | sample ASW5metaG_FD_204512 | JGI IMG/M metagenome (GOLD analysis project Ga0315336, IMG submission 204512) | Ammonia-oxidizing marine archaeal communities from Monterey Bay, California, United States - ASW #5 | ecosystem: Environmental > Aquatic > Marine > Intertidal zone | place: USA: California... | reverse complement strand
CACCAGCTGATGACAGCTGATCAGCAAATTCAACAAACAAACGTTCAACGATATTGGCGTTGATCGAGCCCAAAGATGACATGGCCTGAGACAGATCACGAATTTCTTCGTCGTCCATTTTCTCAAACAATTTAGCCGAATGCTGCTCGCCGACGGCGAGCATGAAGGTCGCTGCCTTCTGCACGCCGGACATGCTCCGGATATCGTCCTTGACGCGGGCCATTTGAGTTTACTCCTTAGCTTTCTTGGTACATCCAAGCACGGATGATTGAAAGCGCTTCTTCTGGGTGTTTTTCGACGATTTCACCAACTTTCTTCACCGATGACGCTTTGACCCGACCCTCAACACGGTCGATGTCAATGAGCTCTTCGAACTGATCTTCATCTTCATCATCCCTAGGGGCAGGCATGGCGCCCGGGCCACCAGCTGGCCCAGCGAGCGCTGGAGCGCCACCGCCGTGTTCCATGAGCAAGCGTTCACTTGCTGCTTGCGCCGCAGTCTGGCTGACTTCGAAGGCCCGGGAGATAAGCGGACGGACGACCAGCATAATGACCAGTAAGGCAACGATTCCAAGAACCAGCAGTTCAGCAAATCGTAAAAGGTCGTTCTTGCCGAGGCCAAAGAACAGCTCGAGCTCCTCTTCCTGCTCTTCAAAATCGGCGAATTCCATGTTGATCACTTCAACCTGATCACCACGATCCGCGTCATATCCAATAATGCCTTTGACGAGAATTGCCAGGCGATCCATGTTCTCTTTGTCTTGTGGTGTATACACCAGGTCACCGTCGTCATTTTCTTCGCGCGTACCATCAATGAGCACAGCTACAGAGAGCTGTTTGATGGTTCCGGTTTGGCGGACGTGATTTATGACTTTCTTGGAATTCAGGAAGTTAGTTGTTTCTTCCGTACGTTGTTCGGATGAGGTGCTGCTTTGAGAGTCACTTGATTGACCGGTCGCATCAGGGAGATTAGTGCCAACGGAAACAGCGTCTGCGCCCTCAGCATCTTTGCTGGCGGCGGTTTGTTCAACGCTTTGTGTGGATCCGACAACCTGGCCATCAGGGTTGTATGTTTCTTCCTGGGTACTGATTTGGTCAAAGTCCATTTTGGCGTGAACTTCGGCGCGAACTTTCCCGAACCCAACAGTTCGCTCCAAAAGCTCTTCCACTGTTCGGGCCAGACGGGTTTCGATTGCGCGCTGCTTTTCTTCTGCCTTATTGGCAAGTGCGCCAACGGGGTCATCGCCTTCAAAACCAGCTGCCAGAAGCTTACCCTTGTTATCAATAATCGAAATTCGAGCAGGAACAAGAGAGGGGACAGCGGCTGCGATCAGATGCTGGATGGAACTGACTTGCTCAGCGCTTAAGCGTACCGCGCCTTTCATGCGTAGAAAAACAGAGGCGCTAGGTTGTTGTTTATCGCGACTGAACAGTTCGCGTTTAGGTAAGACAAGATGCACTCTGGCACCTTTGACGCTATTCAGGGCCTCTACGGTGCGACCTAACTCACCTTCTAATGCACGGATGTAATTGACGTTTTGGAGAAAGTTGGTTGTGCCGAGGGAATCCGTTTTATCAAAGATCTCGTATCCGATGATGCCGCTTCCTGGGAGGCCTTGATCGGCGAGTTGCATCCGAATTCTACCGAGATCATCGCTTGGCACCAGGATCTGAGTGCCGCCTTGTTTGAGTTCGTAGTGGATACCCATGTTTTGCAGTTGGGTAACAATGCGCTGGGAATCAGCAGCATCAAGTTCACCATACAGGGTTTCAACATCCGGGGACGTAAACTTCGTCACGAATAAGGCAAAAAATACGATTAGCGATATAAGTACGCCGCCGACAACCAAAAGACGTCCGGGACCGATGTTTCGTAAAGCTTGTGCAATTGTTTCCACGTTAAACCCTCGTTCGATAGGTGCTTCAACCCGAAGCCTTCAGTTTAGTACGCCGAAACCACAGGTGTACTGCCATCCACTGCCTGATGCTAGTGGGTGGACTCTGAACAAGAAGTTAACGCTAGGCAAAAATTGCCCAGTTAATGTCAAAAACTGCAATTTGGTGGGAAACCGGACGAGCCGGACTATCGTGGACGGAGTGTCGGACCTCGGTATTTGTTGATTTTTGTGGTTCGTAAGCCCTGTAGCCCGTGTGAATCAAGCAGGCGTTGCCAGGAACGGAATTCATCAACGGAAAGATTGTAACGTTGGCACGCTTCATCGAGTGAAATCAAACCACCACGCACACCAGCGACAACTTCAGCTTTGCGCCGAATGACCCATCGTTTGGTCCCAGGCGGCGGCAAGTCTTTCGCTGTCATCGGCACGCCAGTCGGTCCTAGGACCTTACTGCCGTAGGCCGATGCCTTCTTTTCAGTGGCGTTATAATATTGCTCGCTCATCGTTCTGATTGCGACTATCCATAAACTTGAGGAAAGATGTTGATCAGCTTATCCAGCGCCTCTTAAGGAATTCCTAAAAACAATGGTTAACGAGAGATCAACATATTTGGGTAACCCTCGTATTTACCCAACAGGGCCGAAAGATTAATCTTGTAACTCGCAATATGAGGATATTTATGCCCCAGCCGCCCGAAATCGTTTCGAATACCGAGGCGCGAAGCTCAGCCGAAATGCTGGAAGTGGCAATTGATTATCATCGTGATGGTCATATCGATAAAGCGGAGCCCATATATCGAAAAATACTTGAGCAGGATGTAGATCACGGTCGGGCTCTTTATTATCTCGGATTAATCGCCAGCCAGTCTGGTGATCTGGAGGCGGCGGCGGATTTAATGAGTCGTGGGCTGGCACTAGATTCTGATTATCCAAGCGCGCAGAATAATTTGGGGGCGGTGTATCAGGGGCTCGGTCGGCTTGACGAGGCTGCTATCTGTTTTAAGGCGGCAATTGCACTGAACTCTGATCTGCTTGAAGCCCATCAAAATCTTGGTGCACTTTTTCAGCTAACCGGGTTACCGGAAAAAGCTGAGGCCTGTTACCAACATGCTCTCACTATTGACCCGAATTATCTGCCCGCGCTCAATAATCTAGGTGCGGTGTTTCAGAATAGCGAACGTGGGGCTGAGGCGTTGACTTTGTTTGAGCGGGTGCTTCGGATTCAACCCAGTTCAGTTGAAACGCACAATAATATTGGCTTGTTGCAACGCAGTCTGGGTGATCAGATGTCGGCTGTCAGGAGCTTTAACCAAGCCATTCACCTGAACCCTGAAATGGCCGAGGCCTATAATAATTTGGGATCTACCTATCGTAGCCTGGGTAATCTGGATCACGCTGCCGCCGCCTATGAACGAGCCATTTCACTGAAGCCAGAATTTGCTGAAGCTCTTAATAATCTGGGAGCGCTGGAGCTGAGTTTAGGGAAACTTGATCACGCACAGGATCATTTGCGCTCAGCACTGGCTTTCAAGCCAGAATTTCCGGATGCGCTGGCAAATCTTGGTTTGATTCATGCCAAGCGTGGCGCATTCCAAGATGCCATGGAGTGTTATCGCGATGCATTAACTATTGACCCGGACCATGCAGAATCTCTGTTCAATATGTCGGAAATCACTCTTTTTAGTGGCGATGACCTGATTAACGGGTGGCAGGCCCATGAGGCACGTTGGCGAAAACGCGACACGCGGCTTAACTGGCGGGATTTCCCGTCTCCCCTTTGGCAGGGACAGGAGTTGACTGGACGGACCATCCTTGTCTGGGGTGAACAGGGCGTCGGTGAGGAAATTATGTACGCAAGCATGGTTGGGGACCTTCAGGATATGGGTGCCAGAGTTCTGATGGAATGCGAGCCTAGGCTTGTTCCGTTGTTTCGCCGCTCTTTCGCAAAAGTCGATTGTATTCCAAGAACCGATCCGCCTGAAGCTGCAACTGGTGCAGTTGGTATCGATTTCAATGTGCCAGCAGGGAATCTCGGACGTTGGCTTCGGCCAGACCGCCAGGATTTTAATAGATCTAAGTCTTTTATATGCGCCGATGCAGTACTGCAGTCCCGTATCAGGGAGAAATACCGTGAAGAGTCTGCGCCATTGCTTGTCGGTGTGTCTTGGAAAAGCGGAAATACCGATATCGGCGTAGGTAAATCCTTATCACTCAGCGAATGGTTACCTGTTCTAAGCGTTCCCGGGATCAAATTTGTTAATTTGCAATACGGGGATGTGGCGGCGGAATGTGTGGAAATTGAGGCAATCCCTGAAATTAAAATGATAACGGACTCTGAAATTGACCAACTCAAGAATCTTGATGATTTCGCCGCACAGGTGGCGGCTCTGGATCTGGTGATCACCGTTTCAAACACCACCGCGCATATGGCAAGTGGACTTGGGGTGCCGACGTGGATAATGCTATCCGCTGCACCTTTATGGAAATGGTTTTCAGTCGGTGAGAAATGTCCCTGGTACCCTTCGGCGCGCCTGTTTCGCCAGGAAAAGTTCGGAGAGTGGGATGGTGTTGTCGAGGACATCAGAACGGCATTGGTTGATTTTGCCCAGATGTGGGAAAAGTAATGGATAACAGTGATTCCTTAAAAGAAGCTCTCCGCCTGCATCGAGCAGAGGATTTCGCGGGGGCTGAGAAAATTTATCACGAATTTCTGCGTGCTGAGCCGGACCATGTTGTTGTCTTATCGAGTTTGGGCGCAGCCCTTTTTGCACAAGAGAAGGCAGGAGAGGGGATTGTGCCTCTAAAGCAAGCAACTGAATTGCAGCCCGATTATGCACCTGCCCATATAACGTTGGCCGAATGTTACGTAGCGGAAGGACGAGTTGATGAAGCTGTTGTGTCTTACAGCACTGGGCTTAAGTTTGCTCCCGACAGTTTGCCAGGAAAGATAGCGTTTGGTGACCTTCTGTTCCGTGAGTTCCGTATCAATGAGTCCTACGACGTCTTTTTGTCTGCGCTCGCTTTGGAGCCTGAAAATGGGGCGATCATAGCCAAAGTAGCTATGGCTGAGTTTTTCTTAGGCCGGCTGAAGGAAGCTGAAAATGGGTTTCGTCAGGCAATAGAACTGGCACCCAAACTCGCTCAGCCGCATTGGTTTTTGTCTCATATTTTGTTGTTAAATGAAAGATTTGAAGAGGGTTGGGCAGAATTTGACTGGCGTTGGGCATTAACTAAACGTCAACCGCCGGAAGCCCAGATCAGAAAGCCGATATGGGACGGTACAAACCTTGAGGGGCAAAAAATTCTTTTGTGGGGCGAGCAGGGTATCGGCGATGAAATGTTATTTTCAACGTGTATTCCGGACCTCTTGGAGCGGAAAAATCCCGATGGCTGCGTTTTAGTCTGCGATCAGCGAATGGCGGGTTTGTATAGACGGTCTTTCCCTAGTCTGGAAGTTTTAGAGGTCGATAAATCAGCAGGAATGACCTGGGATTCATCCGCAGTCGATTTCGATGTTCAGATTTCTATTGGGGCTTTGCCAACGTATCTTCGTCGCTCAATTGATGAGTTTCCCAGTCATGCGCAACATTACGTTGCCGATGCAGAAAAAACGTTGAAATGGAGAAGGCGTCTGGACGCACTGGGAACTGGACCGAAGATCGGCGTCGCCTGGCGAGGAGGATTTGAGGCTCGTACGAGATTGTCCAAGTCGACTGATCTAATGATGTGGGAAAAAGTGCTTTCCGTGCCGGGGGCCCAGTTCATAAACGTGCAATATGGTGAGCGGTCGACCGATATTGCCCGCTTGAAAGATGAAACTGGTGTTGTGGTTCATGATTGGGATGATTTCGATCCGATAGCCGACCCGGATGAACAGATCGCCCAGATATCTTGTCTGGATTTGGTGATCCAGGTCAGTAATGCCTCCGTTCATATGGCCGGCGTTCTTGGCGTGCCGGTATGGAATTTAATTCCATTTATTCCCGAATGGCGTTGGTCGATTAATCGTGATTACAGTATCTGGTATCCAAACATGCGCCTATTTCGCCAACCAGAGCAGGATGGCTGGGTGCCGCTTCTAAAACGGGTGGAAGTGGCCCTTCGCGCATATATGGAAGCACGGTAAAAACTCTGACAACCAACAGCATAGTCGCCAAAAACCAAAGCCCGGTGCCGATCCGAAGATCGACGCCGGGCCCTTGGGTTGGGACGGTGGGTTGTGGAACTAATTGGTGAATTAACGTTTTGTCCTCAGAAGTTCTTCGAGCATTTCATCAGCTGTTGAAATGATCTTGGCTGCGGCCGAGAAAGCCCGTTGCACAACGATCATCTTGGTAAACTCTGCACCAATATCAACAGTCGATTGCTCTAGCGCAGACTGGACAATGGCACCTGCCGGGCCGTTATCCGGTGTTCGGAGCGTGGGATCGCCTGAAGCCTCTGTTGAATTCCATACGTTACCTGTCTTGTTGCCAAGGGAGTTAACGTTCGTGAACGTGGCGATTGGTAACTGGTAAACATTTCGTGTTTCACCGTTATCGAAGAGGGCCGTGACCAAGCCAGATGTGCTGATCGTAACACCCGCGAACGTGCCAAACTGGGATCCGTTTTGTGTGATGAATACCGGCGTGAATTCAGCACCAAACTGGGTCATGCCATTGGCTTCACCGATGGTCCCGAAATCAAGTGTTATCTGATTTGCCTGCGACGCATCATCATTCATCGCCGCCGCGCCATTTTCGAAATTCAGGATTTCAACCTCTGCAACGTTAATGGAGCTTGGTAGCCCGTCCGAGTCAAAGGTAATGGCTTGTATTTTGTCGATGGTGAATGGCGTGGCATTCGAATAGGTAACAGTCCCATCCGGTTCTGTTGGAAGGAAGGCAGCTGTCGGAGTTATATTATAAGCTGAAGTCAAATTGCTTAGGATCAATGTATTAGCACTTGTATCTGCCGCAGTCCCGCCAGACCGGTTGTTGGTGCGGATTCTTGCAGTATTCGAGCCAGCCGCAAAATCAGCTAATTGGCCTTCGATAGCATTTTCCAGATCAGTCAGTATGTTGTTTAGATATACACCTGTACCGGTCGCCACTGCATTTGTTGCACCACCGTTAACGGAAAGTGCCGTCTGGACGACAATTGACGCCCCAGTGGCGTCAACAGAGGCGACGGTGTACGTCGCTGTATTGTCTGCGCTAAAGGTGATCAAGTCGCCCACTTGTACGTTTGCCCAAGGCGTGCCCGTTGAGGTAATTGTTGTTGTGTCCCAGGTCAACGTCCCTAAATCAGCGCTGCTGACCGTCGTTTGGCGAGCGACAGTTGTATCCGTCCCACTGGTATCAGGGTTCTCACCGTCAGCAATCGTGAATGTTGTTCCTGCGATGGCGATTGTCGATGCTGTTGCAGGAACGCCGCTAAAGGTAAATTGTTCGTAGTCGCGATAAGTCGCACCGGTTTTTCTGACGGAAAATGCGCTTTCCTGTTTAGCGGCGCGGCTACCGGATGAATTTAGCAAGCCACTGGGATCAATGGCAATATCGCGGGTGCCATCTTCAGTGAACAGGACAGATGTTGTTACCCCTGGATTGACTTGAATACGGTTATTTGTGGTATCGAAATCGGAATCTTTTGCGATCACTGCAGCAACAAGGGCGGCAACATCAACGGCAGTCGTTGATGACGCGGTCGTCGTGACTCGGGTATTGGTCCCGTTCACGGTCGCGTCCGCGGAAAATTCGTAGGTGATACCTTCGATTGTTACAGTTGCACCTTCATTTGGTTTGTCAGTGAATTCCAGCTGACCCACACTTTGATAGGCAACGCCAGATGAGTCTTCCAAAGTCAACACAGCAGTGTCAGGTGGCGGTGAAACGGACATATTCCATTGATTGTCACTGGCGGTTTTTGTGTAAACGACGCTCATAGTGTTGGCATTCCCCAGGGTGTCGAAGAACTGAACGTCAGTTTTGTGTGTTTTGCCTGTTGAATCGTTTGATGGCAGGTTGGCACCGATGCCGATGGTTGATGTTGCCGTCGCCGTGCCGCCAACGCGGTTCAGGTTAACGGTCCCAAGATAGTCGGTTGAAATTACGTTCTGGTTGGGGATGCTAAGCGATTTGTTGTTCGGTGTTACGGTGCCGTCCGCACTCGTCGGCCAGGCTTGAAGATAGAAACCTGCGGTGTTGCGCAAATAACCTTCATTGTCCTGGAAAAACGATCCGGCACGGGTAAACAGGAATTCGTTACTGATCGTTGGTGTGTTGGCTTCATTGACGACGAAGAACCCGGCACCAGAAATAGCAATATCCGTTTGCGATGTTGAGGATGCCAGCAGCCCCTGAACGCCTGTGTCCTGACGTGGTTTGGACTGGACACCACCAGCGGAATAGAAGGTGGTTGACGTCTGGGTTGTCACCAAGGTCTGGAAATCGACCTGGGTATTCTTGTAGCCAACCGTTGATACGTTAGTGATATTGTCGGAGATGGCTCCCATGGCGCTTGATTGCGCTGTGAGACCTGAAACACCCGAACTTAATGCACCGAACAACGTCATTGTATTTCTCCTTTTTTACGCCGGCTTCACTTGCCGGTAAAAAATAATTGTCTATCCACTCATCCCATGTCCGAAGGCATCTGCTTTCGGTAACTTTGCGCTACTGCGCTTCTTCCTGTAAGGCTTCTGTTGGTTTTCTAACCGACAGAACTTTGTCCTGTTCGACGTTCAGGCCGTTTCCGATGAACAGCTTGACGACGCCGTTGTCGACACCTGCACCGGATACATTACCCGTCATCAGATGTTCAATTTCGGCCAGGTTACCCTGGCTATCCTTGCCGCTGACCAGCACGGTGTAATAGCCGTCCGGGAGCTGTACGCCGTTTTTGTCGACCCCATCCCAGGCAATAGTGTGTTTGCCTGCAGTTGTGTCGGCGTCAGCGTAAAAAACGTTCAAGCCATCCGCGTTCGCGATGTTGACGGTTGCTTCTCTGACGCCCAGTGGCATCACATAAGAGAATTCCGACGCACCGAATTCGAGAGGCAGTTTTTGGCCAAAGAATTCGATCTTGCTGCCAATAAAGTCGACCATTGAGGAAATCTGATTGGTTTCCTGCAGGTTCAGCATTTTCTCCAAATTGGTGTTCTGATAAATCTGTTGCTCAACGCTGGCAAACTGAACCAATTGTGAGGTGAATTCATTGGCATCCAGAGGATCCAGGGGGTCCTGGTTCTGCAACTGCGTGACAAGAAGATTGAGAAACCTGTTCAGGTCGTCTTCAAGTTTTTCCGACGCAGCTGCGGATTTTGAGCCGTCTTCGGCTATTGTATTCGATGCTCCACCGATGATCATTTCATCAACTCCTTAAACGCATATTTTTTTTGTTTAGGCTTTTACGTCGATTCTACCATCGGCAAGATTGCTGTCCTGCCCCGCCATGATTGCCGGGTCGAGGATGCCATCGTCGATGATGTCTTCTTCGATCTGTTCTTTGCCTGAGCCGGAACCCTGTTGTTCGGCCAATTCACCTTCTTCTCCGCGGAGATTGAAGTTCAGATCACCTGAATCTAGCTGCAGCCCAGCGTCTTCAAGTGCACGCTGCAATTCACCTGAGTCGCGCTTCAAGAGGTCGAGCGTATCTTTGTTGTCTGCAGTAACCACGGCCAGCATGCGCCCGTCTTGACCAAGTTCCATTTTTACTTCAACCCGGCCAAGTTCTGCGGGCCTCAGTTGAACACTGATGCGATCCATTCCCGCTTGCAGAGCCTTACTGATCTTGACGCTGATCTGGTCAGCAACCGGTTGCGCTTGATTTGCGGGTTTACCATTTGCGCTACCCTGAGTTTGAGCAGCTTTCTCGGCCTGTTGACTTTGCTGTGGTCCGTTTGCTGAATTGGCGGCACCCGTTGAATTGGTTCCGGATTCACCACCACCAGCATGTGTAGCCCCAGCATTTTGAGTTCCCTGGGCAATTTGTGCCGCGCCTTTGCCATCACCGCCACCTTGGGTTGCTGCCTGGATCTGCGCATTTTGATTCGCATTCTGCTGGGCCTGGTTTTGACCCTGTTGAACCTGGCCCTGTGCCGCGGCAACGGTCTGTTGGGCGTTTTGCTGCATATTCGCCTGATTTCCGTTGGATTGGTGACTGTTCTGGGATTGGCTTTTGCCTTTGGATGAGGCAAGAAACGCAGTTGCAGATAGGCTGGAACCTGGTTTTGAGGTCAGCGTCTCGGCATCATTCGTTACAGAGACACTGACTTGCGTTTTGTCGCTGCCACCAATGACCTTCGCCAGTTGCGCCCCCTGTTGCTTTGCATTTGCCTGTGCCTGCGCAACAGGATCAGCATTCGTCTGTGATTGCTGAGAACCCGCTAGCGCAGATTGATTGTTCTGGCCTTGTACATGGGTGTTAGTAGTGGTTTTGCCATGATTGCCGTTTTGTTTAGCCACGGCTGCCTGTGCTGTCGCCAAGCCTTCACCAGCGCGAGATTTGCCGGTCTCTGAGGCATTTCCCTGTTCTGCATGGGCCTTTCTACCGACAAGTGCGGCAGTAGCATCAAGATTGGCATTTCCAGCCTGTGCGGCTGCCTGTCCGGCAGCTCCTGCGGTAGCGCCCGCTGCGGCTTCGCCCTGATTTTGACCCTCAGTATTTTGCTGGTTCTCTCTATTGCTTTGATTTTGATTTGACGTTTCGTTGTTTTCTGACTTCTCGGGGGCATCATTTGATGCGGATTTAGTATCACCACGCTCATTGTCGCGTGCACCTGTTTCAGTGTCGGACTTTTGATTGTCTGCGCCCCTTTTATAGTCGTCATTTCGCTCGCCAGAACGCGAGCTGTCGCGGTCCTGAGGGTGTGCGTCGGCACGTTCAGGGCGGGAATTGTCCTGATTTTCGGCCCGTGTATTTTCGCCACGATTTGTGTTTCGATCATCGCCTGGACGATCAGCTTTCAAATCCTTACCGTGATCATCAGCATTATCTTGCTGAGTGTTGCGCGGATCGGCGTTTTTGGAAGAATGAAGAATTGATGCAAGTTCTGCCTGCTTGTTCAGCCCACCGAGGCTGGTCTCAAAGCTGGTGCCAGCTTTACTTACCAATTCTTTAAAGGTGTTTGCCAATCCGGCCATCGTCGTCGATTTATCCCGTCCGCCAGGGGTTGAGGAGCTTGGGTCGACGTAGCCGTTTTTCTGAATACCGAGATCTTCCATAGCTTTATTCCCTAAACCATTGATTGCGGCCCATACCACGCAAACAGCGGGCCAGTTTTCGGGAAGTCGCGTAAGGCATTGTAATTAATGGAATAAAACTAAATATAATTCAGAAAGGTGCCAATAAATGAGCTGACCCGGCAATTTTTGACCCCTGAAGCGGGAAGATTCTGCAGGTTTGAGGAGGGGGGAGTGTCGATGCAAAGTATATAGCTGGAACTCGCATGGCATATGGCCTGACTGGCATATGGGCCGGCTGGAACATGGATTGTGAGGGAGCAGCCTAATTTGGGTTGATTGATGTCGCAGACGTTAAGTCATGGGTAATATTGTCAAATGCGGTCCCGAGTAGGATGGCAGCCTGGTCTTTTCCATAAACATCCAGCAGCTTGCGTGAGGTTGCGGAAACACAGACTATCGCCATAAGTTCGGGGGTGACGCCACGTTCTATTGCATTTTCCCACATTGCTGAAAACCAATCGAGGGCGATGGCTGTTTGTTGATCTTCGGTGAGTGAGTTGTTGTTCTTTGGCTTCGTCATGACGCTGTCCTAATTTGTGGGGCCATAAAGGGCTCCTTCACATTATGAGGTATAGTGTAGAGATGGTTTAATTTGTATGAATGAAGAAGAACGTGTAGATTTTGTTGACGTAATTGAAGTTACCCCTTTATCGAATGGGCAGAAAACCTGTGTATGGAAACTATTGAGTTAATGTGTTTTGAGTTAATGAATATATGGGGTTGTAAATAAGTGTTGAATCAGGTATAGTCATGCAGTGAAGAATTGCGTGTGCTCCAGAAAGGAGATAATTATGACGTACCAAATCTTTGGTCATGCTCTCCCGTCCGTTCAGTGCCAGTCGGTGCTCGAAGCGGATGTTTGTGTTCGGGTGCTAACGAACTTCTTGAATATCCAAGTTGAAGCTGAATTATCTGCCAATCGCCATGGTGGCCTGGCAGGTATCGGTGTTACTTGAGGATAGAGGAGGACAAAGTCATGACCTCAAGTGTTAACGCATTACCGCCGCCATTTCCGAATCAGGCTTTGGCGCAAGCTCGTGAAGCGGGCCAAATCCCGGCTGACACAAATAAGTCAGCCCCAAAAGACAAAGACAGCGAATCAGTGGTTGCAGCCAGTACGCGCCCACCTGCTGTTGACGCGGACGATGGTGCCAGTAACCAGTCCGACTCGCAGGGGCAGGCGAGTGGTCAAGATGCCAATTCCGGGCATGTAAATATTGAGGCATAGGTAACGGTCGAGAAACTATTCGACCGTTACCATCTTTTTTGTGATGAACCGCGTGCTATTTGTGATGACCCGCGTGCCGCAGACGATGTTCTGCGCGCAAATATGCTTGTCTGAATTCTAATAAAGTAAAATTGGCTTTGATAATTGCCTAAGACTCTGAAATTTCTATAGGTCCGACGCTGAATAGAGTATCCTTGCGTGGACAAGATGAGGCCACTTGGAGTATCAAGAATAAACTTTTTCTATCAAACGATTGACCCGAAAGGTACGCGCATTGCCTCTTAAACTTGATTTTAAATCCGGCGAAAAAATGGTCATCAACGGGGCTGTTTTGGAAAATGTCGGCCCGAACGCCAAAATACTGGTTCACAATCAGGCGACAATCCTGCGTGAAAAGGAAGTGTTGACGGAAAATAACTGTGCGACTCCAGCTTCCCGGGTCTATTTTGCTTTGCAATGCGCTTATATGTTTCCGGAAAAAGCTGATGAATATATGGATTTATTCGAAACGCATCTTACAGATTATACCGGCGCCTGCCCAAGTGCGATCGGGATCGCGGAAGACATCCGAAAGCATGTTAATTCCGACAATTTATATAAAGGTTTAAAATCAGCCCAGGTGCTGATTGAGCACGAAGTTAATATCCTGAACTCATTTCAGCACGACATCAGTGAAATTGACGAGCCAGCACTTGAGGATGGAACCGGGTGAAATAACACGGCGATACAGGCAGGGTGAATATGGGTTTGAAAAATGAATGATGATTCATCCGGCATTGTTGACGTTACATCCGAAGAAGGGAGTGCAATAGCCCAGAATATTCTCGATGCCGGTGCTAAGGCCATTGAGACTGGGCAATTAGGAGAGGCTGAAAAAATTTTTCGCAGCCTCGTAAATATGGCTCCAGAAAATCCGGAAGCCTACAATGGATTGGGTGTTGTCTTCGGTATGATTGGCAATATTCGCTCGGCTGAATATCAATTTCGAAAAGCTATCAAATATGCCCCAGATGTTGGTATGTTTCATCGCAATCTTGGCTCCATTCTGCTGAATCGGGAAAAGTTTCGCAGGGCAACCGACGAGCTTGGAAAAGCATTAAGTCTCGACCCGGATGATAATGAGGCCCGTCTCATGATGGCCATAGCGCACAAGGGTCGAAAAAATCTACCGGAGTTTGAGGCTGAGATTCAACAAGTCCTTGAAAATGATGTTCGCCATCCAGAAGCTAATCATGAATTTGGCTGTTTTTTGATTGCGAACGAAAAGCTGGAGGAAGGACAAAAACACCTTAAACTAGCTACCGAATCTGCCAAAGCCGGGCCAATCATTTTTATCAATTACGGAAATTCCCTGATTATGACCGAGAACTTGCCGGCTGCTCACGACGCTTTTGCGCGCGCAGTTGATTTGTTCCCACTTAACATTGACTGCCTGATGGGACTTGGAACGGTAGAACGGAATCTCGGGGAATTGCAAAGTGCACTCAAACACGTCGAAAAAGCATCTTCTCTGGCCCCGGCACATCCTATAGCAAAGAATTTACTCGGGACAATTTACAAAGAAATGGGTGATTACGAGCAGGCGATGGGGCTGTACGACGACGCTCTGAGTTTGTCCAGTGACTTCATACCAGCCCGAATAAACCGATCCATCATTCATCTTCTGCGTGGCGAGTGGACAAAAGGTTTTCTGGAGTTTGAAACGCGCCGTGAAGGTGATAATTCAATGTATTTGCGGCACGATCTAGATTGCCCGCTGTGGGACGGTACCTCTTTGGAAGGCCGCAGTATCTATCTATATGCTGAGCAAGGTTTTGGCGACGCCATACAATTTTCCAGGTTTGTAATCTCTATTGCCGCTCAAAGCGGAAAGGTTGTACTTGAAGTTCAATCGGAACTCCGAACTCTGATGAAGTCTCTCAATGCCGATATTGAGGTGGTTGCGCCTGGAAACGACCATTCAGCAACTGATGTCCACGCTTCGTTGATGAGTTTGGGGAGTTTACTCAAACTGCAAGATGCCAAGTCTGTTTTCTCAAAGCCGTATTTGGTAGCGCCTGAACCGACTAAAGAATTAGAAGCCTTAATGAAAGGCGTGAAGGGATTAAAAGTTGGCCTCAACTGGAAAGGATCAAGTTCGCACAAGGAAGATGCCAAACGTTCGATTGATCTGAAAATGTTTGACGCACTTATCGCTACCGACGGCGTTCATTTTTTTAACCTCAATGTCAGTCCAGATAAAGAAGTGTCATCCTCGCCGGACGGGCTGATTGATCTCAGTGAACATATTTCGGATTTCGCCGACGCGGCTTCGATCATTGGTCAGCTTGACTTGGTTATCTCAGTTGATACTGCAACTGTGCACTTGGCCGGCGCAATTGGATGCTCATGTTGGGCATTGATTTCGTTTGTTCCAGATTGGCGATGGGGGCTGGAACGCAGTGATACGCCTTGGTATGAGAGCGTTGAATTATACCGGCAACCGGCACTTGGGGAATGGTCGTCGGTGTTCGATCGCCTGAGTGTTGACCTTGAAAAAATGCGCGAGACTTAATTCCCTGAATAGGTGGTAGATAAGGTGTTTACCTGAATTATGGGTACAGAACGCAGGACAGTATTGATCTTCGGTGCAACCGGCATGTTAGGGCGTGAGCTACATCTTGAAGCACACAACCGTGGATTCAAGTCAATCGGCGCTTCTCGACATGGCCCGGATGTATTTGTTGACGTGTGCAATAAGGAGAAAGTTCAGGATATTATCACCACATCTCGACCCGAAATTATTATCAATTCTGCCGCCATCGTGTCCCATACTTTATGCGAAACAAATCCATCATTAGCTTATGACGTAAATGCGCGCGCGGTCGAATTTATAGGTTCCGCGGCAAAAAAAACCGGTTCGCAACTGGTACAGATTTCGACGGATCATTTTTTTTCTGGTGATGGCCCGGCACTTCATGATGAAGAGGCGCCGGTCAAGCTTCTCAATGAGTACGCCAAAACAAAGTATGAAGGTGAAATATTTGCGTTAGGCTATTCTGATGCATTGGTTATTCGCACAAACATTACCGGATTTAGAAATAGTGGTGGCGTTGTCAGTTTTATCGAATGGGTGATTGAGTCGCTGAACTCTGATGAGGAGTTCAATCTGTTTAGTGACTATTACACCTCGACAATTTCTACACGCCAAGCATCAACTGCATTATTTGATTTATTGAACCATGAAATTAGCGGCAAAATAAATTTGGCTTGTCGGGAGGTTGCAAGCAAGGAGGAGTTCGTCAAGGCAATTGCCATGCGAATGGGAAAGAATATCGACCACGCTCGGCTAATATCAGTACACGATGTGCTGTCAGCGCGGGCCGAAAGCGTTGGGCTAGATGTGTCGCGAGCGGAAAATGTACTAGGATACCAATTGCCTAATCTTGAGGAAGTTGTCCGTCAGCTTGTATCGGAATGTCCAACACGTGTCTTGTCGGATAATACGAGCCCTCAATCCTGAGCAAATCCATTGATGTTTTGGTGGCAAACAAAAAGCGGCATTTTCAGGGAACTGCCAACTCACCCATCAGCGCGGACATACATCTTTTCAAACAATTCCATAATTCGATCAACCGCAGCACGCCGGACATGGCGACCGTCCTCTTCCCACGGATCTTTGATGCAACGGGAAACCATCTCATAACTTGGAAAATAAAATACGCCGGAATTTGCAGCGACAAATTCTTCTGCCGCAACTCTTAACACAGCTTTTGAATGTTCATTTGCACAGACCACGTGGGTTTCCTCCGCCCGGCCCGTGGCGAGGAACGGAATTGGTGATACAGTCACAATAATTTGGATGTCTGGATTGTGGTCGCGGAGAATATCCAAAAACCTTTGAAGATAATCAACATTTTCGGCAACCGACAATGTTCGGTGGTGAAAAAGTGGAAAATGCATAGGAGATTTGGGGTTTCGCGATGCGACAGTACCATCCAGAGTATATTGCCAGCATTCGTTTAATCCGAGCGTGATGCAAAACACCTTACATTTCAGAAATACCTCACGGCAGGCATTTATATGTTTGTCGCGGTCAGCTTCAAGTGCTTCAAGGGTTGGAAAGGAGACCATTTCACGAAACGGATCCTGCCAAACGTCGGCGGTGTCATTGTAATCCGCCAATCTCGGCATTTCACGCAAACCAAAAGCTTTTTCAGCCAATTGGGTAAAGCTTGGCGTGTTGAATATGATTCCCCATTGAGCGGAAGAGTCCGGTGTTGAACCATCTTTTCCATTAGATTCAGTAACAACGTAATTAAATGATCTTCTTTGGAAATACAGAGCAATTTCGCCAGCAAAGCAACTGCCGGCGGAGCCAATGGGAGTGTCTTTTCTTACAAGGTCTACGGCTTCAACAAATGGCAGGGTTTCATAGAGCGACGCAGGGCGAATTTGTTTAGTTGGGTCCGGCCAGAAAACAGCGGAGGGGTTAGGTTTATTGTTATCGTTGTAGCGCGTCGAATCGATGCGGACAGTTTTTTCAAAGATAGCAAGTTTTTTTGCCTGCTCAATGACTTCCGCATCAATTTGACCAATCGTGGCCTCTGTAAGAAATCTTGTGATATTCGTTGCAAAGAACCCACGAATACCGAAAACAAGCTCATCAACAGAGCAAAAACTATTGTCTGGCTTGGAATAAGTTTCCTTCAGGAAGTCACGCACGACCCCTGGGTCAAAGATTGAGTCGAGTACACAATCAATATATGCGCTGTCTAGAGGCTCATTATCCCCAGTGTTGGAATAATTTCGCCGAAGTATGATTGATTTTTGTTTTTCCATGCGGTCACGTCCCTGGCATCGGTAAAAGTGGTTTCTCACGTGCACATAATAGTTGATCACATAGGCTAAAAATTGGCAAATCACGAGGTAAAGATGGTTGGCAACTGATGGCAATAATCTCTTAATGGTGCGGTCGACGCTCTTTAGTCGATAGCTGGTCGTTGCCGGTACAAACTTGTATCTCTGATGGCAAGAATTGGGTACGTTTACCAAGTATTCGAAGACTGTCGGTGGGAAATTAGATGACTCATAATCCGAGTGACCCGAGCGTTTGGTTTGCTGGATTGCGCAAGCACATTATTGAAAATCAGTCCTTTTCAGATTTACATGAGGATTTTCCTGACGCCTATTTGGACAAGGTCGGCGAACAGAAAAGTCATTTAATACTGCAGGCGCGCGCCAACCGCGGTTATGACGAAGGGTTAACAAATAGAATCATATCGGCAATATCGAGTTTCCAACGACAAGAGCTCAAATTGCCCTCCTGCGTACCGGCGGATCCGAAACAGACAGCACAGCTGGCAAGCCAGTTGTCCGAATTTGGATACGTGGATTTACCTTCCATACCTTCAGAGAAGATTGATGAAATTGTTGCATTTCTGGCACAACGGGACGTTGTTCCTGGCATCGACCTGAGAGCCCGGGACCGAATATCTATCGGCGAGGCAAAACGCACCCGTAACGTCGCATTGTATTCGACCGAGCAGGTCCTAGAATGTCCGCATGTGATCAAACTCGCAAATGATCCACAATTGTTAGCGCTCGTTGAGCAGTATCTGGGGGCAACGCCAATACTGCTTAACCCGTCAATCTGGTGGTCGTTTGCAGGTCAGAGCGGTGCTAAGGATGCTCAAATTTTTCACCGCGACAATGACGATCATCTGTTTTGTAAACTGTTTATCTATTTAACTGATGTCGACATGAGTTCGGGACCACATGCCTACGTTGAAAAATCACATCGCAAGAATTTCCTAAAGGGCATCAGTGAAAGCGGGCCGCATAGCATCAACGAGTTCGAGGACTGGTATTTCACCAAATTGAGAAAAACTGATGAAGAAGTATCCAGGTATTTTGATGTGCAGCCCAAGTTCCTTATCGGGCCAAAAGGGAGCCGGTTTCTTGTTGACACTTACGGCGTCCACAAAGGGTTGATGCCGACGAAAAAAGACCGATTGTTGTGCCAGTTTACATACGGCGTATCGCCAAAAGAAGTTTTACCATTCGCCCCGGTCAAGCTATCTGAAATTGGATCATCTTCAATTGCACGAGACGCGGTTCGGGAGCAACCAAATTCCTACGTTAATGGAATGTTCCTGAGCCCAGAACATGAAGGGGAAGCAAATTCCGAAAACGAAAAGCCAAACCCAGTGCCCGCTGTCGAGCACAGATCGATTATCCTTCCCCCCCTATCATTGCAAAATGACAACAGCGCCCTGAGCCCAGGATATGTTAACTATGTGTTGGAAGTGATCTTTGATCCGGGAACTGTGCTTGAATTCCTGCAGGAAGCCTTTTCTCGAGCCGACAATCGATTTTATTCGATAACCGATCTTATCGGGAGTATCCGGGGATTTTTTGCTGGTAACATCCCAAAATTATTGTCTGAATCACCTTTTGGCGAAATCGAGGTCGAGGTACTTGAACAGGTTTTAAAGCTATCGCTTTTTGAAAAATACTATCTTAATAGAACCAACTGCCTGGATATTGCGGGCAATTCTGAAACTGCTGCGTTTGTCTGGCCCGACCCAACTGATGTGAATGATCCGAGATCGCTGTTGGAAACACTACCGTTTACTGAAACGGTCGGTTTAATAAATAGTGAAACGACGGTCGGATCGGCGGGATGTCTGTTTTCCAATGAATTCGCAAAGTATTTCCAGGAAAAATCATTCAATTATTTTGTTGCCGAGCTTGAAGCTTATGGCGATGAAACCCCGGCTTCTTCTGCTAGGTGGGGTGTTTTATCAAACGCCCGTAGCTTTAAACAACTTGCAGAAAATGCTTTTGGTAAACGTGATTTGCCAAAATTTGCCGAGCATGTTGAGAACCTCAACTATTGGCAGGATCCGTTCAGGGATGGCATCGGTTTCAATACACTGGAAGAGCTTGATCAGGATCGGGAGAGCCATATTGATGCATGTCGGGAGGTGTTTTTAGCATGCAAAGTGTTTTGCATCACGCTGGATCAGAATGAGTGCTGGGAATTTGGCACGGATGGTCTTGTCGCGTCGCGAAATTTCACGAGCTCACATCATCAAGTTTTATTTCATCATCGCACATTGTCGGTAGACGAAAATGTTAGGGATTTGCAGGGCTTCCTCGATATCTTGCGTAGTTATAATCCCGATATTCAGCTGATTATCAGTATTTCTCCGGTTCCAAAAATTGCGACCAATGGGAATGAAGGCACGCATGTTGTGAGCTCAAATGAGCATTCAAAGTCCGTTTTGCGGGTCGCGGTAGAAGAATTCGCAGCCATAAACACCGGTGTATACTATTTTCCGGCTTATGAGATGGTTAGCCGCTGTATTGCAAGCCCCTGGGATCAGGATCAGCGCCGCCTCCGGCGTTCTGCCATTGGCCAGATCATGGCATTATTTGAGAAGATGTATATAACCGCAGGGCCGTGAATTTGTTCTCAGTGTATGTGTTCAATACCTTAAATTTGTCGATTGATACGTTCTTTTCATGGAGTGGGATTTGGAGCAGGATAGCGACTGGTATTATCCATAATCATAGGCGTGAATATGGCAGATTTTGCTGAAAACTTGCGAGACAGATATATTAATTCCGCAGCGATGAGCGTTGAAGAACAAGTGCGGTTGACGGATGATCTTCGCAAAACGGAGGGAGCTCCGCAATATATGATCGATCGTATGGAGGGCATACTCTTTTGCTACCACCGCGATTATCAAAATGGTGCACAAAAACTATTGAATTCCTTCACCGCTACGAATGATCCGAAAGTATTCGAGGAGTTCTTTGGCGCTTATCGACAGATTATCGGTAGGGTTCCAGATCAGGTATCCGAGAAAGTCATCAATCTCCTGCTCGGAGTTATTGACGGATTATTCAAAAACGATGCTGATCCTGCTGAGAAGGCCAAATTTAACGTATTTCTCGGGGTTTGCATGTATTTTTTAAAAGCATCGCTAGAGTCTAAGAAAACAATCGCCCAGAAATGGCTGGATGTTATTGATTTGGAGGGGATACGAACTGAGATAATTGAGTGTTTGTCCGGGCCAGAAACCCAACTAGATTTAAGCGTGATCCGATTTTTCCCGTATGCTCTGGCCTGTGCCGGACTGGAAGAAGAGGTAATCAGAATGAATACAGTTATTGCGGGCAGGTCCAACGCTGAAAATTTTCCGTATGAATTTCCAAGGCTGGCGGCGGAGGATTATGCTAACGATAACGTTTTTCAAATTACGACCGATTATTTTTGTGATCTATTGCTGAATTTCGACAGCTTTGGTGATGTTCTTGACATTGGGTGTGGGCCGGGGCGGATTGGTGTAAAAATTCGGGACCGCTGCCGGTCTTTAACGGGCTTCGAACTCGATGCAGAATATGCTGATTTCGCTGAAAATGAGCAAAAATACGATAAAGTGATTCGGGGTGACGCGGTTACCGAATTGCATAAATTACCCCGTACATTTGATTTCATAACATCATGCATGGTTCTCGACTATATTCCGGCACCGATTGTGGTGCGTGAGGCTGCAAAACTCCTGAACCCTGGGGGGCATATGGCGTTTGCCTTTATCCCGGCTCTTGAGGAAGCCGATAATGTCCTGGGACACGCGTATCACTATGAGCGTGAATTTTACAAAAAAGCATCCCCAGGTCTTTCTGTCGTGAAATGTGTCATGGAACCCTATGCGTGGACGGGTGGATTTTATGTTTTGTTGAAGCGGGATGCTTCCCACTGAAGTGATTTTTCCCCATTTTTTCCCAAGTGGGGGCATTTATCGAGGCGCCCATTTGCCATTTTAATCGCGAAAACATTAGTGTACGGTCATCTAAGGTTGGACCTTGTCGAGGAACGTACGCGAGTATGAACAGGGCGGAAAAACGACGGCAGAAGAAACTAGCTAAAAAAGCCGCCACAAAGGCGGGATATGGTCACCCAACAAACTCTTCATACCAGTCTCTGGAAATCGCTAAACAGCACCACGCAGCCGGGCGACTAGCTGAGGCGGAAAGTGTTTACCAGAAAATATTGCAGGCTGAACCCAACCAGCCCGATGCTTTGTATTTGCTTGGCATGATTGCCCGTCAATCGGGGAAAAACGAATTGGCCGTCGATCTTATCGCCAAATCCCTTGTCGTTAATCCCGATAACGCTGAAGGGCATAATATTCTTGCGAATATATTGAAAGACTTGGGCAGATCCGGTGAGGCCGTAGAGAGTTATTCCAAGGCGCTTGCCCTGAAGCCCAGTTTCGCTGAAGCCCATTATAATCTTGGGCGAGCGCTTCAGGACTCGGGAAAACTGGAAGAGGCTACGGAAAGTTATCGAAAATCCCTTGCCATTAAGCCTGAATTTTCTGAAGCCCAATTCAATCTTGGAATTGCGCTGAAAGATCTGCACAGGCTGGATGAGGCGGCAGAAAGTCTCCAGACGGCTCTTATCAATCAGCCCGAAATCTCTGAAGCGCATTTCAGTCTTGGGGGCGTCTTCCTGGAGTTAAACAGGCTTGATGATGCCGTAGTGAGTTATCACCATGTACTCGCTATAGAGCCCGATAACGCCGAAGCGCATAACAATCTTGGAGTTGCGCTACTTGGCCAAGGGAAAATAGAGGAGGCTTTCGAACGTCATCGGAAAGCAATTTCCCTAAAACCTCAGAATGATCTGTTCTGGGCCGGATTGGCGGCGTCTTTGGAAAGTCTCTCATTTACATCGGTCGATGAAAACTTATGGGAAGATCTACGGTGTTTGCTTGAGCGGCCCTCAGTGATTCCTGCCCAAATTATTCAGCCACTCATTAGCGCACTTCGCTGTGACCCTGAGTTTTCGCAGGTTCTTGAGATGGCGAGCTCTGAGTCGTCAGACGTGGAAATTTTCTATGAAGATGCTGTCCGGAAACTATCTTCAGTTCCACTGTTTTTTCATGTCCTGGAAGTGTGCCCACTCAATGACGTGAAGATAGAACGAATGCTCACGACTTTGCGTCATGCAATGTTATGCAACGCAATAGCCGGGAAAATGGCCGAAAGCAGTCTGGTATTTTCATCAGCGCTGGCTCTTCAATGTTTTACGAATGAGTACGCCTTTTATGAAACTGACGAAGAGGAAGCGCAGGTCGAAAGTCTTCAACGACAAATTACGAAGTTATTTGAAGTGAAGCAGGATGTGCCCCCATATCTTGTTGCCGCGCTGGGCGCGTACAGACCACTGTATAGGTTCCCCTGGGCTCAAGAATTGTGTGACCGTGAATGGGCCAGCAACATAGAGAAGTTGATCAAGCGGCAAATATCGGAACCGATTATTGAACAGTCTTTGCGCCCTCAAATTCCTTGCCTGACGCCCGTAAAGAATAGAGTCTCTAAATCCGTACGCGAACAATACGAAGAAAACCCATACCCGCGTTGGATTAATACTGGCTTAACGGATAACGGGAGGCCTATCGGGACAGTATTGCAAGGCGCTCCCCTTCATCTTGAAATTGGAGATTATTCTTCTCCTGAGAAACCGGAAATTTTGGTCGCCGGCTGTGGCACTGGCCAGCAGGCGCTTGGCACCGCATCCAGATTTTTGAACGCGCACGTGCTAGCTGTAGACTTGAGTTTGAGTAGTCTTTCCTATGCAATGAGAAAGACGGGCGAACTAGGGGTGACGAATATTGATTACGCCCAAGCGGATATTCTGGAGCTGAGTAGTCTTGAGAGGCAATTCGATCTCATTGAATGCGGCGGGGTCCTTCATCATCTTGGCAACCCGATTGAAGGGTGGCAAATTCTGGTCAATCTGTTGCGCCCCGGAGGGTTTATGAAGATCGGCTTATATAGCGAAATGGCGCGTCAAAGCATAGTTGAGGGGCGCTCTCAGATTGCGGAATACGGGTATGCCTCCACTCCTGCCGATATTCGTCAATGTCGCCAGGATATTTTCAGTTTAGCCAAAGACGGAAACCGGATGGCCAAAAGTTTATGCAATATAGGAGATTTTTTCTGCCTGAGCGAATGCCGTGATTTGCTATTTCACGTACAGGAACATCGCTTTACTCTGCCGCAAATTGAGAGCGCGCTGGGAGCCCTAAATTTGAAGTTTCTTGGCTTTGAATTGTTGAACAAGAAAATGATGGCGGCATTCAAGGAACAACATCCAGAGAAGCGAGATCTGACTTCGCTTCCTCTGTGGCACAAGTTTGAGCTTAAGAACCCTGACACATTTACTGGGATGTACCAGTTTTGGTGTAAAAAAATGTAGCGCGGATTTCTAGAACTGTTGTGAGTTGGAATTTGTGACGGAATGCGGGTAACTCAAAAGCGTTTTTAGTCATAAATCAGATTTCTACCGTAATTTCTATTGAATTTCGGAAAGGCGGAATAGATATTCGCTTAAATCCGCGAGAATGCCGTCACAATCCTCCATGTCGATATTCATCTCAATGACATCAAGCTTGGGTCGGCCGTTTCGAAGTAGTGCACGAATGACCCAACCGTCCGGATTATTCTGATTGTCAAAATCATGAAGGATATGGCGCGCAGACACCATGTCATCAATTGACGGGCCACAGGTTCTTAAATCAACGACATCAAAACTTCCCTGGCGATCAACCAAGAAATTCAAGGATTGTGGTGAGAAGAAGCAGATATGCTGAGGCATTTGGATAGCTGATTTCTTCAGAAAAGCACATTCGTGCGGAACTTCGACAAAAAACAACCCGTCCTTGATGATCATTCTTGAAAAGAACTGCATTTGGCGAACCGGAAACGCCATGTGTTCAAGGACATTTGACAAGATCACCAAATCAAAAAACCCTACATATTCCTCGCTCGCCAATTCATCGCTAGTGATTAGTTGCAAACGCGGCTCTTGTTTTATGTGCTCAATACAAACGGGGTCCTGTTCGACGATGTAAACTTCATCGGAAAATGGCAGGAACAACCGTGCGTTCTCTCCGTGGCCTCCACCGAAATCCAGAACCCGCCCCAGGCGTTCGGGCAGAAATGGATGGATCATCCGCAGTTGAGAATTTCCACAGGCTTTCGCATTTTTACGTAGTTGATCGATTTCGCTGTTTGAGGCATCCCGACGACAAAAATAGTTGTAGAAATATTCGATGACCTGCGGGTGAATAAAGTCACTAAATACAAAACCGCATTCGCGGCATTCAAGATTGCCGACGCCAAACACCGGGTGCGAAGGTGATTGACCCGAAGCAGTCTTCACCAGTTCAGTCTGCTTTGACTCACACAATGGACATTTCATATTGCGTTTTTACCGAAGATTGTAATGTATTATTTCAGATACTGTTGGAAACTTTTCCTATCGAGGTTGTTCAATTGTGCTCGCCAGGGTCGAGAACAACCACCGGGCGCTTGATGGGCCTTCCGTCCGACCATGTTGACATTGACATCCCCGCAACAAAACACCCAAAACTCAATTTTCCTATGACGGAGATTATATCCTCGGGCGCGATGTCACTGGGCGGCAGATCAGATACTGGCCTTTCATTGACCAGAACGTATTGAGCTGTTTTTCGCGGCAGAGATTGAAACTCGCCGATGCCCATCGCCGATGGATCGTCTCGCGGCAAGTCGTCTATGTTAAACAATTCGACGCCGAAACTTCCCTGGGTTGAAATAATGGCTTTTAATGTGTTTGCTGAAAAAAAATTCACTTCCTCGCGGCCGAATCTACCCTCTCTCACTTCATTAAGTGTTGTGATCGGAGTCTCAAACGCTAGATGACCACCGTGCTTTAGAAGCCGGGAGCAAAGCGAGATTTGTGACCGAGGAAAGGGCAGACGCTGAAGAACATTTGATAGAACAATCAAATCAAATGACCCGGCAAGGTCATCATCCTTTAGTTGGGTATCATCAAGAATTTTGGCTCTAATGCTGGTCCCTGTTAAGTCGCGAAACGCAGGCACTAAATCGCAAATAAATAACTCGTCGGACATTCCCATGTAGGGTTGAGCATGCAGACTCCGTCCAGCACCGAAGAATAAGACGCGGCCGGTTTTTTTTGGCAGATTGGAAGTGAAAAAATCAGCCTGTTTCCGACAATTGCTATCATGGAGGCGATGCAGAGTCGCAGTATTGGTTTTCTGAGCAGGTGTCTCATAAAACCGTGTCAGGGTTTTCGGGTGAATAAACTCAGCTGAAATAAAGTCACAGTTTCGACACCCCAACAACTCAATGCCGAATCCGGTATGGGCGACATACTTGATTCGATCACCGAAAAAACCAGTATCGTTGACGGAGAACATATCAGGAGAATGGCATACGTAACACTTCATCCCGCATTCCCCCTGTAATCTCAAACCCTTTGGTGATGCTACCGAAACTGGCCTACCAAAGAAAGATTATTCCTTTGTAGTGCCATGGAGTTCCTTGTTGATGTATAGTGTCTGTAGTCAGATACATGTTCGTGCAGGATTTCAATATTCTGCGCAGCTCACAAATTCATTGATATGACAAATGAACATTGAATATTGAATTGTTGATTGGTGTCCCCAGCTGGGTACAACTCAAACTTTAGGAATGTTAAATACCGTTAATTTCATCATCCTTATTTATCTGATTGCTGCCCCAGTTGAAATCTTGCTAAATTCCACTTGAAACGACAAAGAGCTACTTTTGATTTGTAAAGGGTTTGTCAATTTTCGCCGGCGATACTTCATTAGTTGGCCGACGTAAAACGCTGGAAGATCACAATACACGGCTTGGGGTGAGTGAACTGAAGGCGACATGACGAACGTGATGACGTTAGTAATGCTAAGGTCAGGTAAGTAACAGTGAATGGAGAACAGGTGTGCCGAACCAAAAATATATCCAGGAATATCAACAGAATCAGATCCCAAGCGAAGGCAATTCTAGGCATAATGAGGCATGGGCGTTGATCGAAGTAGCACGCCGAATGGCGGGTGTTATCCAGTATGGGGACCTCAGCACAAAGAAAGACAAAGATCAACTTCGTGAAGCCATGCGTCTGAATCTTCGTATTTGGACCATCATTCAGGCAGAGCAATCCGTTGGGGAGAACATGCTTCCCGATGCAATCCGCCAAAACATATTGAATCTCTGCGGTTTCATCGACAAACACACTTTGCAATCCTTATCTGAACCAACGGCTGAAAAAATAGTGGTTTTAATTAACATCAACCGAAATATTGCTTCTGGACTGCTCGGGAGTCCAGACGATGAAGTACAAGTTGAAGATGATGTTTCTGGTGAGGCATCTGCGGATGAGCCGGTACCGACATCGACCGAAATCGAAGCCTAAATTCTCGATATGCTCGAATATTCGGGTAAATCTTTAGGCCTCCGGTTGGGAGTATCCCTCTGTTCATCAAGTCAATAAAAATGGCGGAAATTTGCAATGATATCTACTGATATACACCGTACCTTTGACGAACCTGCGTTTGACTTGAATGATAAGACTGTCTTGATCACGGGAGGTACTGGGTCTTTCGGAAACGCGTTTTTGGATCATGTTATCTCCCGATATACGCCACGGCGGGTTGTCATATTTTCCCGTGATGAATTTAAACAACATCAAATGGCGTTAAAATACCCCGCTGAAAAACATCCCTATTTGAGGTTTTTTATTGGTGATGTCCGCAATTATGATCGCTTGGAAATGGCGATGCGGAATGTCGATTACGTTGTTCACGCTGCGGCAATGAAACAAGTTGGTGCAGCGGAATATAACCCACTTGAATGCGTGCATACCAATGTTTTAGGCGCGGAAAATGTAATTCGCGCGGCCATGAATAAGGAAGTTAAGAAGGTCCTCGCATTATCAACAGATAAAGCCGCGAACCCGGTTAATTTGTACGGTGCTACCAAACTTGCGTCAGATAAAATTTTTATAAACAGTAACTATCTGAGTGGTGCGGGGGGTACGCGGTTTTCAGTTGTTCGGTATGGGAATGTCGTAGGTTCCCGTGGAAGCGTGGTCGAAGTTTTTGCGGATATGATTGCTGATGGCGTAAGTAGTTTGCCCATCACCGATGAAAAAATGACACGTTTCTGGATTTCCCTGCAGCAGGCAACAAGCTTTGTCGAATCCTGTTTCGGTATGATGGCGGGAGGTGAGGTTTTTGTCCCGAAAATCCCAAGCATGTCTGTCATGGACCTGACCCGCGCAATGGCACCAGATATGAAAACCCATGTTATCGGCATTCGCGCTGGCGAGAAATTACATGAGATCATGGTGCCAGAAGAAGACTGTCGCACAACGTATGATATTGGTGATCGGTACATCATCGAGTCGGCGCTTGATTTGCCGATCACACCGGTTAGTGAACGTTTTGGTAGCCAGGCGACGCTGGTGCCAGTTGGCTTTAAATATGCCAGCGATACCAACGATGAGTGGTTGGGTACGGATGCGCTCCAGGAGCTTCTTCGCGAGAAGGGAATGTTGCCTTAATCCACTCACAGTGGTCGAAAGCCCAGAATGTGATTTTAGCGCGCTTGTATGTCGGGAGATCTTTAATTGATGCGATATGATACGCATTTGATGGTTGGGGCGCGCAAGATCGCGATTGACCAGCCCACATATTTTATTGCTGATGTTGCTTCTAATCACGACGGTGACCTTGAACGGGCTCGAGCATTGATCTGGGCGGCCAAAGAGGCCGGTGCAGATGCTGTAAAATTCCAGCATTTTAAAGCACGTGAGCTGGTATCTGGAAAGGGGTTTGAAAACCTGAAGACCAGTGCAGAACACCAGGATGGATGGGGGAAATCCGTTTTTAAGGTGTATGAAGAAAACGAATATCAACGCGAATGGGACGTCACACTGCATGCTGAAAGCGAAAAGGCCGGTGTGCATTTTATGACATCGCCCTATGATCAGGAAGCCATCGACAGCGTTGCGCCGCTGGTCGCTGCGTACAAAATCGGTTCCGGAGACATAAGCACGCCAGAAATTCTTCGCCGGGTTTCTTCAAACCCGCAACCTGTATTTCTGGCCTGCGGTGCATCTTCGATGGAAGACGTCGTCCGCGCGGTAGACATCGTGCTGGAAAACACCCCACGCCTCGGGCTTATGCAGTGCAATACAAATTACACGGGGTCAGCGGATAATTTTCATCATATTAATTTGAAAGTCCTGGGTGCTTTTTCGGTGCTCTGGCCGGAAATGGTGCTGGGATTGTCAGATCACACACCCGGGCATTCGACAGTGCTTGGTGCCGTTGCATTGGGCGCGCGTTGTATCGAAAAACATTTCACGGATGATTGTACAAGGGTCGGGCCAGATCACCCATTTTCCATGGACCCGGTGACCTGGCGTGAGATGGCTGAGCGTACACGCGAGGTAGAGCAGGCTCTGGGAGATGGTTTCAAACGCGTTCAGGACAATGAACTCGAGACAGCAATTGTTCAAAGACGTAGTTTGTATCTAAATCGAGACATGAATGCAGGAGATGTAATTCAGGATGAAGACTTGGTTAGTTTGCGCCCGGCTCCACAGGAAAATTTTTTCCCGTATGAGCGTTCAGAAGTGGTTGGCAAATGCCTTTTATCCGCGAAAGAAAAGGGTGACCCCTTATGTCGGCTCGATGTTGGCACAGGTGACTAGACTATGAGCCGTTATCTTGTGACCGGTGGATGTGGGTTTATAGGCTCCAATCTGGTGAAAAGCCTATTGTCTAAGGGGCACGAAGTAATCGTCCTTGATGATCTTTCAACAGGACGCGCTGACAGCATTCCCGCGCATATTCCTTTAATCAAGGCGGACGTCGCTGATGCCAGCGCAGTCTTAGGCGCTTTTAATCAGAATGTGGACGGCTGTTTTCATTTGGCGGCGAATCCGTCGGTATCGCAATCTATTGAAGATTATGCCGGGTGTCATCGGACGAATTTGGGGGGGACGGTTGCCGTATTTGATAGTGCTTCCAAGCATGCTCTAAAACGTGGCACCCATGTTCCTGTCGTCTATGCATCCTCCTGCGCCGTTTATGGCGATGCTGAGATCATGCCGCTCTCGGAAGACGCAGATACGAATCCACTGAGCAGTTATGGAACTGATAAGCTTTGCGGTGAGATTCACGCTCGAATGGCTTCATCAGCGTACAATTTACCTTCTGTTGGATTGCGATTCTTCAATGTTTTCGGCCCAGGGCAGCGCCCGGAGTCAGTTTATTCAGGTGTATTGTCAATTTTCTGCAAAACGCTGGCCGAAGGCAATCAGGTCACAATCTATGGAGATGGGTTGCAGGAGCGCGATTTTGTATTTGTTGATGACGTTGTCGGCGCTTTATGTCTGGCAATGCGCCAAGCTGTAGATTGTTCACCCGGCATTTTCAATGTTTGTACGGGGGTGAGGCGCCCACTAATAGATGTCGGCCATTTAATTGCGGATTTTTGCAGCACTAGTTTTGAGCCGGAATTTGCCTCGGCACGAACTGGTGACATCCGTATGTCACTTGGTAATCCGGCTAAATGTTTTGAGTCGATCGGGTGGAAATATTCAACAGATTTTGAAGATGGTATCCGCCAAACCCTAAACTGGCTGGCCACTCAGGAATCAGCAATGGCATCCTGAATATCTGTTTTAATGGCTTCGTAGACATCATCCCACTTGCCGAGCGTAGATTGGCGATAGAGTTTCATCGAGTCGTACCATGGCGTTGTATCACCTTTGAGTCCCCATCTAAAATCAGGACCCTTTGCAAGCATGGTCCAGACCGGGCGCCCTAAAGCTCCCGCCAAATGACAAATAGAAGTGTCAACAGTGATAACGAGATCAAGACACGCCATGGCGGCGGCTGTATCCGTAAAATCGTCAAAACCCTCCCCCAATTCGATCAAGCCGTCGGGAAGGTTTGATTCTGAATCTGGCCGTTCCTTCATCAACGAGAAAAATGACGTATTGGGTATAGAAAGCAATTGGGACATTTCAGCCATTGATGATGAGCGGAACTTGTCATTCACATGCATGGAGTTTCCCCGCCAGACTAATCCAACGCGAAACCCAGGATGCTCCTCAATCCTGGCCCGCCATTTTTGAACAGCGTCTTCCGGCGCCTCCATATAGGAACTACCATCCGGAACAGTATCGTCATCATCGCCTAAAATGTAGGGCAAGCTCATCAATGAACAAAATCGATGAAAGTGCTTGGGTTCGGGAACCCCGCGGGTAACAACCGAGACACCGTCCACAGAACCGAACAGAGTTTCCAATTGTTCCCAAGCACAAACAACAACTTTCCCACCTTTCTCGGCGACCTGTTTCGCGTAACGGATAAATTGTATGTTGTCGCCCAAACCTTGTTCGCGGAGAAGAAGGATTGGTTGATCATCGAGCTCTGAGCCATCCCAGCGCGGGCGGCCATAGTTAAGGCCTTTGAACTCCCTTAATTTCAATCTGGTTTCATACTGCTCCCAACCTTCGCGCATTTTCCCCTGAAGAAACAATACAAAGGCGATGTAGACTTTTGCAGCGTTGTGGTCAGGGTCAAGTTCAGCAGCCTTGCGAAACCACTTCATCGCCGGGTCAAGGTCTTCCATGAACAGGTAGCACAATGCGAGAGAAAAGGCGTAGTTGCTGTCCTCGGGGTGTTGGAGTTCGATTCCCCGTAGAAACAGCTTTTCTGCCTCCGCCAGATCACCATGAGCGCGCTTGATTTGACCGTAATTATGGTATGCGGAAGGGGATTCAGGAGCAAGCTTGAGGCCCTGTTTGAAAGCTTCTTCGGCCTCTTCATAGCGATCATAGTCATTTGCATAAATTGATGCTAATTGGATCCAGATTGCGGCATTATCCGGGTCTTGTTTGATCGCGGATTGTAATAGATCTTCCGCTTCAGACAGGAACTCTGGTGTATGTTGAAGGCATTGAACAAGGTGCCGAACGCCAATAACGTTGTCAGGGTCAATTTTCAGGACCTCACGAAAGGCTTCCTCGGCTTCGCTGTATCGTTTTTGCGCCAGATAGACGCTTCCGAGTTGCAGGAAGGCATTAGGATCTTCTGGCGACAATCGACACGCTTTCCTAAGCATGGTCGCAGCCCGTGCCAGGTCCCCACTATTCTGCACAGCGAGCGCATGGCTGCGTATAGATTCCGCATCCCGTTCCGTAAGCCGGTTTAGTTCGCCGTATAGCACATCCACATGTTCCCATTGCTCGGAATCAATAGAGACTCTAATGGCATGCTCAACTTTCGAAATCTGGTCGCTGTCCGGCATTGTCGTTTCCTCTAAGGAAATATGTCATCGAAATTAAATCAAAGTGGGAGTGGCAATCTTATTCAATAAATTGTTCCCAAGTCATTCCGTTCTCCAGCTGTTTGAATATTTCGACTGCCCGATCACGCAACCTGTCAACGAGTGCGCAGTATTCTTCCTTAAAAATCTTTGATAGTGCCTCAAGCTCAGCTGGGTCACTAATCCTGTTGGCATAAATTTCGCTGCATATTATTGTTGTGAAAAGCGTTCCGCGTACCAGCATATATACAGCACTTCTTTGGTCATGAGGTTCGCAAAGCTCTACGGTTTTCCGGATAAAATCAAAGTTGTTAGGGTCATTTTCGATTTTTGCCGCATCTTTTAACTCTTCACAAAATTCATATAGCCGATCAATCACTGCGGCCCTTTCCCATTTGTCCTCAAATTTCTTTATGTCATAATGTGGGCATGCTTCAATTAAATCCTCGATTATTTTTGTTTTGGGGACGTTAGGAACGGCAAGGCGCACAGACTTCGGATGTTTTGGTGCGACGCCTTTGATTAGCGCGCCGTCACCCAAATTGAAAAAAGTTCGACCGGAGTTTATAGCGACCAGTCTTTGAATCGTTTCTCTTGACCATTGCAGTTCTATCGTTGTCCAGACAGTGCCACCAAAATTCCCGGGCAACGGAATATCTAAATCTTTGATATTTTCCGCATCATGACGGTAGTACCAGCTTGTTTTTGCGTGCCCATGGGATTTGTGTTTCGATCCCGTATCCACACCAAAAAAATAAAACTCCCTGAAGCCTAGATGTACACCCACAGAAAGTCCGGCATTTGCCGCAAGTGGATCGGGCATTTCAGCGATCTGGTCGCGGGATTCGGCAAACAGGGGAGAACAACTTAACCCTGGACGGAAAAAGAATATTGCATCTTTAAATAACTCATAGACACCGGGGAAAATTGTTGTCGATCCGACGAAGTGAATATCTTTGGTGCCGTATAATTCATCGCTTTCCTGTGCCTGCAGCAAAATATCGTGATCACGCTCGGCGATTGCCCAAAAATCCGGTTGAATTCCATAGTCCATCAGGACATCAATGGAGGTACCACAAGAAATGATAACAGCCTTATCTTGATGTTCTTTAATGAATGGTAGCAATGTTTCTATGGAAGGACCTGAGCCAACAATAAATGCTGGAATTTGCGGGTTTTCTTGAAGTCTGGTGATAACCCGAGTTTCTCCTCTCTCAAGATTTTTGTAGGATTGGGCAATCATATTGATTTCATCCTGGTAAAACCCAAGGCCCATGATTGATGTCCGTAATACCTCCGGAAGGGCTCGTTCAGTTTCCTGAAAAATTGAACTGTTGTAGTGGCGGAACACCCAGGTTCCGTCCAAACCGGCAGGATTGTTTCTACGGTAAATCGCGTGGATATTATCGGTCAGTGATTTTGGGTTGCTGTTGACGAAAATTTCAATAACCCCAGAATTCTCAAAGCGGTCGTACAAGTTTTTCCAATCGAACACTCTGGCTGAATGATACATGAGATCCATGTTGGGCTCGATCAGGATCAATGCCCGACATTGTGTCCTCTCAACCAGTTCTGTCAGTTGTTGTCCAAGTCCTACACCTAAAACAATTAAAAAATAGGCACTTTCCCGGCTTGGTCCTGGGGTAAATTTAAAGCCGCTTTCCTGGAACCGTTTTTCCAGATTTTTGACCATCTGGCCGGCTTGAACATCAATCCCGTCCGAGTCGGGAATACTCATTTGCAGTCGGTAGGAGTGGCCTTCTAGTTGATCCGTCTGCCGGGTTGCGTGGGTTATGGCACCATCGGGATACATCGAGAAACTTTGAAAATTTACGTCTGGCTCACCATTTTCCAAGGTGACCAACTCAGAAATTGGTTTGTAGTTTAGAATAGCGTGGTGCAGCCCTGGTATGTGCTGCTTGAAGGCTGCCATGTTATCTTCATAAAGCTTATCACCGTCCGATTCATCGGCGTTAACTAATTCGTCAATTTCATCGGCGTCCTGATGGAGGTCGTTCATGATTGAGCCTTTGTGAGTAGATCAAGCCATTGGCGGTTTTACTTATGAAGATTTGTTGGTCTTTGGGCGGGAATCTCGTCCCAACTCAGATAGCGACTTTCTAATCTGCAAGGCCAAACCCTGATGGTCAAATAGTGTGGATTTTGAAATATTTTTCTGAAGATTCTGACGCTCCTTTTTTAATTTTCCCAAATCCGTCCCGAGCCCGGCAGCGATTTCAACAAACTGGTCGGGAGTCCGGGCGATCCAGTTCAGGCGTTTCGCCGCAGTAAGAATACTCGCGCCTGTCAATCCGTTACGTCGTTTCGAACTTAGTGAAATTACTGGCGCGCCAGTCCACAATGCTTCGCATAATTCGGCTCTGCAGTTTGTTGGCGCCGTATCAAGAAAAACATCAATTTCTTCCCAGACATCATTTGGAATTTGTGCTTCGACAGATTCTAGATTTGGCTCTGCGCTGGCATCGTCTGATAAAGGAAATAATATTCGGTCAATTACGCCGGCATGGGAAAAATACTCACGCGCTTTTTGTTTAAGTTTGTCATTGGTAGTCACCTCGCCACACAGAAGCAGTTTCGATTTGGGTACGGCGTGAAGGACGTTCGCCCACATGAGCGCGCATTCGGGGCTTAAATGGACCAGGTCCATCACTCCGCCAAATGTTACATATCCGTTTCTTTCAGCGGGCGACGAAAAGTCGGAGCGCAATACGAAATAAGGCTGGCGGGCAAATAGAGAGCCATTCACCTGGATTGTTTGTTGTCCTGGTAGTAGTGCGTCATCATCTGCATTAATCAGGACATCGTCGCAAAGGACGTGTGTAATCCCAGGGGCAAATCCAGGTTCAGGCAGGGAAAATGCACCGACTCGAACGCGACACGGTAATAGCCCCATGACCACAATTCGTGAAATCCAGTCAGGGCCCGACAAATCAACCAGAACATCTAGTTCGTCTGCTTGTACTGTTAGTGCGAGTGTATAGGGGTCAACGTCATATATTTCCCGCCAATGGTCGCACGCGCCCTGAGCTGCCGTGGTCACCGAGTCATTGAGGTAGGATTGTTGATATCCGGAATATTTAACGGTTTGTGTTCGTGAAAGAGAAAACCATGTGCTGAACTTGTCGCTATATGGGTTGCTGAAAAATGCATTCGACAGAAACCCGACGTGGGGTGGGCGGTCTGGGTCGCTTTCGTTCGCTTCACGCGGGGCCGGGTCAAATTCTTCATTAAAGGCGACTTGAAATTCTTCCGCTATGGATTTGGCATGCATGATATCAACATCGGGGCAATGCAGCAGTGCGGTCATCGCTTGAATATAAACCTCCGGATCGACAGGGGCCATTCGAATGGCCTGTTCGGCAACAGCTGAAGCTTCGCCAAACTGACCTAAGTGGATAAGAGTCCGGGCCAGCATGGCTCGTGGCAGTGCAGCCGCTGAGTCAATTTGGATAGCCGCATGCAAGGCACTTTCAGCCTGGTGAAAATTTCCTACTATTATCAATGTCCGGGCGAATAAAATGTAAGCATCATAATTATGTGAATTGAGCCGAATTTCTGATGAGCATTCCTTAATGACCCGTGAATAATCCGCCAAATTGAAAAGTCGAAATGCCTCAGGAAGGTGGGCCGAAGGCGCGGCGGATTCGAAAGCTCCCTGCAGGTCTTGCAGGCGGCTAGGCATGATTTGGCTTAGGTAACGATGTGGTTCAAGAGTTGGCACCAACTTGGCGTAATAGAGGCCGTCAGCCAGTTTTCCAATTCCGATCATAACGATGGATAATGCCTCGACGTATTCGCGAATATCAGGTTCCATCTTGTGCGCGGCTTCACACATCAATATTGCCTGCCCTTCATCACCCAATCGATAGGCAAGCAACCCTAACAGGAAATACGGCTCAGCAGCAGATGGGAAAGACTGGATAATATTCCGGCATGCCGATATGGCGCCGGTCAGGTGCTCGGGATCTCCGATAGATAGATTATATTGATCGACAGCTTCTTTAAATGCCACGAATAGATCATCTTCAGAGGGGTCAATATTTTTTGTCATGGTTCTCACTCTGGTCGATACTGGTTGGGAAGGTTGATGAAAGGAAAATGCAATTCGGATATGCTAATATTCATCTATAGCATCAAGCAATTTTCCTATTTGATTTTTCCAGCTCCATTGATGCATAAACTCTGCGCCAGCATTTCCCCGGTCGCGGGCATCATTTCGATTTTGGTAAACTTGTTCCATCAATTCAACAAGTTCTTCAATGGACGTTTCTCCCCATCCATCAGTTCCAATCGATGGTAGATCGACGTTGCCATTTGAGTTCAGGACATAACTATGGTTTTCGTCTGCAAGGTCGAGTTGTCCGGTGTTTGCGGCGACTATGCAGGGCACGCCGCAAGCCATGGTTTCCATCGCGACAAGGTTGGTCCCGCCTTCGCATCTGTTTGGGAAAACAGCGAGGTCCATCTCTTTTAACTGGTCTGGCATCCGGTCATTTACAACCATGCCCAAATCGACAAATTTTTCAGGTGCGATGCCGTGTGTGGCCGCCCAATCAGAAATCTTTAGTTTCCCTTCTGCATCAACTTTTGGCAGCGATTCCGTATGGGGTGAGTGCATAAAGCCCAACGCAGTGTGTGGCCATAAATTATGCCAGGCGGTGACCAAGATGGCATCATCGTGACGTGATGAAAATATTCGAAAAGCCTCAAGGACGATATCCTGACCCTTTCTGAAATCGAGCTTGCCGCCCGAAAAGATCGCAAATTTTCCATCATATGTACCCGCTCGAGGAAGTGGGCGAAACATACGTGTATCAATACCTTGAAAAACCGTTTTTACGTTTGCCGCACCTTTTTGTTTTAAAACCTCGCCGTTCCATGTGGAGCCAGCAATCATGCAGTCAAGTTTTGATATGCGTTCAAGGCCCTCAGCCGAAATATCCGTGTCTTCGAAAAAAATAACGCCCACATTAGCATCACCTTCAAAGGAGTGGCTAACCAGACTCCATTCCATACCGTTGCCCATTGCATGGAGAACGACAGTGTTTTTTAGCGACGCGACCTGCCCAACGCGGTGCATTTCTTTAAGGCTCTTGGCCTGAAAGTCGATAAGTGGTTGAAGGGTTTTAGCCGTTTCGTCCGGCATGTGTTCGACGGAGATGTTTTCCAGACAGATTGGGGCGGGGTGTCCTCTTTGCAAAACCTCCAGCACGAGATTAAGACCATACACCCCCCAACCGTGTCGGTTAGAGAGACTCCAAGAAACGGCCAGAAAATTCTGCATGTGGTTACTTCGCCTATTCCAACTGATCAGTTCCGATTTATATCGAGTTCTACTGTAACTGACTCATTTTATAAAACCAGATATATCAACGGTCTCCACTGAATTTCCGGCGGTATCAAATACGGCATGAAATACTAATTTTTCAATATTAAGTTTGGAGAACTGGCCTCAAAGGAGTAGTCCATGAAAAGCGGGGGGCGACGGTTCCTTCGGTCCAACTGTTAGATGCCAAAATCATGACCTTTCTCAAAGTTCTCGCTTTAAAGCCAAGGCCACTCATTGGGATGAAATCGGGAGACGAAACACTGGTGTAGGTCACACGATTCTGCCATCGTGTTGAGAAAAATTTGTGTGCCGAACCTTATAGGCAGACAATTGTTACAGGGGAAATCACGTTGATGAATATCTCTGCACAAAATATAGCCGATGTCATTCGGGGATTCCGGCATGTAGATTTCGAGCTTACAGACGCGTACATGGAGTGCATGGCGGCAAACCTGATCAATGCCCAGACAGCACAAAAATCAGCTTATGAATTCGGTTGGAACGAGAAACTAGCAAAAATCGACAAGCTAGTCGGGGAAGGAAAAGATTTTGGTGCAATTGTTCGTGCGATGATTCAACCCAGCCATTCCAACACACTTTTTGAACCGGCGGTCAGTCACAACGATTTTAAGTATGATCTAGTAGATTTTCATAATACGCCAGGGAAGACTCTTTGTGCTTATGATGGGAAATATCGACTCGTCGATGAAAAGTATATCGATTTCCGATTTATTGATTGTCTAACCGAATGCCTGACACGGGACATCGATACAGTTGTGGAGTTTGGTGCTGGGTGGGGGAAAATTCTGTCATTACTATTGATGAGCTCCGGTAGGTCAAATGTTAATTACATGGCCTGTGAGCCGTCTGAAAGTGGCCGCCATAGTTTTGCGCGTTTATTCGGCATGGTAGACGGATTGGATTTTTCCAGCCACCCCTTCGATTTTTATGCACCCGATTTCAGTATGCTCAAAGGGAAAAAACACGTCCTAGCAATCACTTGTGCTGCTATTGAACAAATCGCATTTTTACCGCGATCATTCCTTGATGGCATCCTGAAAGCGGCCGAAAATGTTACCATTGTATTTTATGAACCCGTTGGTTGGCAAAGATCACTGGAACAAATTAACCTTGCTATCAAATCCGTTGTCGAAGAGTTCGGGGGCCAGATCCCTATAACAAAGTGGTATGGAAAAAACTTTGTGTATAAAATCCACGATGACAATTTTATTGAGAATTCGGCAGCGTGGTCGATATCCGGGAAATACAATATAAACCTTCTTAATTCGATTAATACCGTTGTGGAAGAGCGGCGTGCTCAGATCGTTCATCAGCAATACGACGTATATTCGGCTAATCCGCTAAACCCATACAGCCTCATTGTTCTAAAAAAAATTAATTAGGAATCCATACTTCCGAAATTCTGGGTGATTACTCTGTAGATATATTAGCCAATGAAAGACTATCCAGTGGAAACTGCGGCAAGTGCACACTGATTAAATCACGGTTTTCTTTTTCATACAGTTGGCTAAGGTTTTCTTTGGTTTTTGCCGGGAGCAGATCAAAATTTTCCCCCGGAATTTTCGGAAAACTGACGGATAGGTGTTGATTGATTTCAACTGCTCGTTCATGAGGAAGACTGCGATTGATAAAACTCATGACTTCAAGCAAATCCGGTGACGAACTCGGGTTAATGAGTTGCTCATTCTGGGCAATATTTAGATTTAATCCGCATAGCGACAAAAAAGCTTCATCAACACTTTTATCAAGCACAGTTCGTATAACATCTGGTGCAAATGGCAGAATACGAACTGTTTGATCAGTCGCGATCTGCGAACACGAACTTACGTGGTCTTTCCAAGACAAATATGAGAGCGGCAAAATGGTTAAAAAATCATCTACTGTTCCGCCATACCCACGTTTAACCATGTGGCTATAATATGATTCAACGTAATGGTCTTGTCGTCTCAGAAAAAGAATAACGCGAACATTGAATTCAGTTTTGAGTGGCATGAGCACGCGCTCGAAAAAACGCTGAGCAAATGATGGGTGAAAAATCAGTAAAGTCGAAAACCCTTCCTGGCTTAGGATAACCTTTTCAGCCTGCGTTTGATGAGTGTCCTCAATGATTTTTTCACGGTATTTATTGAGAATACTGTCATCAATATGATCGTAGGTTCCCTCATCTTCCCATAGATTGTTATAGGTATCAGTGCTTCGCCCGTACAAATCTTCCCAGATATCCTTTCCGCTCTCAATAAACGCGTAGTTCAGGCTTTTGAGATGCTCGGAGATCGCTTCATTGCGAAGGATAGCCTGGATCAGCGTAGAGCCACACTTCGCCAGACCCAGGTGAATAATCAATTCAACCAATTACCAACACCCGCTCGTTAACCTATACGTCACAAGAACATATCCTTACCGTGAAAGCGGAGAGTTGGCCCGCCGCTACAAAGTAGTCCATCTCAAATGTTAGCGTATCGTCAGCTTTTGGTCCATCCAGACAATGGATTTCGCCGCAGGCGGCTTGTACTCAAGCGAACTTAGTCGGCTGTCAGTATTGCAGCATATTCTCTATTGCTCGGTTAAGACTTGCATCACTTTCAGACTGCAGAATATTTGACCAATAAGGAACCTTGGGGTTGAACTAAATTGGTCCTGAGGGTTGTATTGTCGGGACACATATTGCTATCAGAACCGGCAAGCGCAATTATAGCTTTTCCTCTTGGATAAAAAATGGGGACAGACACTGTGCCTTCATATACTGGCGTGAAATGCTTGATCTTTACGACCCCGACACAAGCCGCATCCATCGACACAATGTCTCTGGATATGGCAGCAGCCATGCGCCAACTCGGCATAGGCGCGAGAATTCTTTTGTGCACTGGGGACACTTTGAATGCTGAGTTCCTTATGATCCTTCTTGGTGAAATCGCCCGGCACCCGGGACCATCCTTTATCGTTGATATCAACGGCAGATATGACATTAAGACCGGGGATAGCAATTTTTTCGATGAAATGGGCGTGCCAAAATTTAGTTTCCTGACCGACAATCCCTGTGCATTGATAACGAAGTTCCGAGACTTTCCTAATAATTTTCTTTGTGGTCTGGTTTCCACGGAACATCTTGCATATGCCGAGTCATATGGCCTTGATCCCGAACGCAGTATTTTCTTCCCTCATGGTGGCCCTCCGCCTCTGCAGGAGCAATGCCCGACGGCTTCGCGCGATATTGATATCCTGTTCGCTGGAAGCATTCAGTCTACTCCACCTTTTGTGTCTTGGCTCCAATCCACCTTCTCGCATCACCCTAAACTGATTGAGATTCTTCTCTCAATTGAGGAGCAACTTTATTCGCCATGTGGGCAGATTTTTACGATCATTATGGATGCCCTCAAGGCTGGTGGTGTTGATCCGACACCTCAACTCCTTGCTGAGTTTTTTCCACCGACAGAACGGTTCCTAATCAACAAGGAAAGATTTCGAATTCTGTCTGCAATTAAAAGGCATAAGGTTACGGTTATGGGCGACGTTTCCGACGAAATTGCCGAAGCGCTTCCCAACCACCGATTTGTTGGCGGGCAAAACTTTACCCAGGTCATGGATGCTATGGCACATGCCAAAATATCGTTGAACATCGTGCCAAGTTTCAGAAACGGCGGGCATGAACGAATGTTTTATTCACTCGCCTATGGGTGCCTATTGTTGACGGATTTCAATATTTTTCTGAAAGATGACGAAGCTGCCAACCCTTTCGTTAATTTTTTCCCGCAGGACATAACGTTACTTGACGATGTGCTTGATGAGTGGCTTTCCAGCAACTCATTTCTTGAAAAAAACCGAAGCGTCTCAATCGCCCATTATGTTGAACGGCACACTTGGCAACATCGATTGCTACCGGTGCTGGATGTACTGGATCGAACTTACTGGCGTTGATCGGATATAGTTGATCGCGGGTTAAACCTCACCTTCTGGGATTGGCCAGATCGCAGTTTCGCTGCAGGAAAAAAACATGGCCAGACAGGGAGTGTTACTGATTTGATCCAATTTTGTCATGGGTCATCAAGAATACAGATTGGCTCAGTTTTGCCAGCAAAGCGCCAACATCACTCATCTTTATATCCATATCTATAAATTCCGAATTTGGCCGGTTGTTTTTCAGCATCGCTCGAATGACCCAGCCGTCTGGAGTCTCTTGGGCGTCAAAATCATGCAATAACTTTTGTTGGGCAATTATGTCCTCGACTTTTGGGCCGCAAGTTCGAAGATTCTCAATGTCGAAACTGCCCTGTTTTTCTATTAAATTTCGAAAAGTATCCAATGTATAAAACCCGATGTGTTGTTGGCACATCTTTCCATTGTGCCGAACTGTCGGGGCTTCATTGGGAACTTCAACAAACAACTGCCCTCCTTGGCTGAGCAGGCGCGAAAAGTTCTGAATACGGCCGACCGGGTAAGTCATGTGCTCAAGTACATTAGAAAAGATGATGAGATCGAAGAACCCGATATATTCCTCGTTTATGAGATTTGCCCCATCAATCAATGTAAGTTCAGGTTCGTTATTAATTTCTTTTATGCACAGGGGGTTGCTTTCCGTAATAAAGACTTGATCGGCCAAGGGTATAAACAGCTTGGCGGTTTCACCGACTCCGCCACCAAAATCCAAAACGCGGCCGAGCTTTTTTGGCAGATATGGTTCGATGGTTTTGAATTGGGAGCGGCCGCTGCCCCTTGCCTCTTCTTTAAGAAGATCAAGCGCTTCTGATGTGGTTCCCGTGCGGCAAATACTGTTATAGAAAAACTCTATAACCTGGGGATGAATGAAATCTGCGAACAAGAATTTGCATTCGCCGCATTCCATGACTTCAACGCCGAAAGTACTTTGCCAACAATATGCGTCTCCTATCCGGAGGTGTTGTATATTTGGGCTTTCGCAAATTGGACATTCCATGCGTTGATATTCCTCTTTTCCGACCTTTTAATGTCCTTCGAACCCGATCGGCAGAGGTGTCCCGGATTTTGGATTTAATTCATTTGAGTACCGATGATGCGATAAGCCAGTTATCAGGCAGGTTAAGCTTAACATGTGCAAATGGAGTCCTAAATCCTCGGTGAGAATGTCGGGTTGCGGGGAATTAACCTGGCATCGTTGATTCTTCATGATTGCGCGAAGTACTGCCCGGCTTTGTGAAGACGAGGCATTGTTATCTCCAGGCCAGTAGCCGGTGGCATTTTTGAGTTCTGCCGGTTCATTATCTTCATAAAGTGCCATGAGCGAGAAATTACCCTCTAAAGATACTAATGTTTCTACCGACTTTGCCGAAAAATAGTTCAACTCTTCTGGTCCATATTCCCACGTTCGGACAAGATCGAAATTCATGCTTGGGACCTCAAGCGCAAGAATCCCGCCGGATTTTAGTAAACGTGCACATAGCGACAACTGGCTTCGTGGAAATGGCATGCGTTCGAGAACATTAGACAATATTATAAGATCGAATGTCTCTTCATATGCCGGGTCGCGAAGGGCATGCCGGTCGATGACTGTCATGGTTGATTTTTGACGGGCTAATTCGTTGTTCTCTGGAACCAAATCGCAGGTGAACATTTCATTCGTTAACGCGAGATAACTATCCGCATGTTCGGACCGTCCAGCGCCCCAGAATAATGTCCTCCCACTCTTCTCAGGCAGATGTTTGGTCCACGAGTTCAATTGATTTTGGCAATTGTCACGGTGGAGATTTGCGTGCTCCGATTTATCTACTGATAAGGGGGCCAGGTCTTGATTCTCATATAGTTGTGCGACCACCCCAGGGTGGGCAAATTCCACAGACATAAATCCGCATTGTGGGCATTTGACAATCTGAATACCTGTACCCGGGTGGACGGCGTAACGAATCCCCGAATCGGATACATAATTTCCATGAACAGATTCGATCTCAGGGCATCTACAAACATAACAAGCCATCAGAGTGCTCCCAAACGTGCATGTGCGGTTTTGTCATGCAAATTTTCGATACTGGATGCAGACAACAGTAACTTCACTTATCGAGGCTTCAAATGGAATTAAACAAGTTTTCAAGTGAAGCAGCAATCGAATAAAACTTCGGAATTTCACATTTTACGCAGATTGTAGTATCCGGCATCATTCGGGTGCGGTCGAGCAGTCACCCGGGCGTTTCATCACTACATAATAGCCGCCGGTCCACATGTAAGTATTCATTTCACATGAGACAACAGAGAGGGCAGGGGCTTCAGCCGCAAAAAAATCCGGCAAATAATATCGGTGTCGCCCGACATCGTTATCGGGTGTTGCTTCAAGGCTGGGAATGAAGCTAAAAACCAGTAGTCCGTCGATGGCAAGTCGCTCGGCGGCAAGCCGAATGACCTCTTTGCCGGGAACATAGTCCAGCAGCATGCAAGCGATAATCAAATCGTACTCACCACTATTACTATTTAGAAATTCAATGACATCAGCCTCAATGACGTCATCATATCCGGCCCCCGATGAGGCGTGATCCAGACTTTTTCTGTTCATGTCCACGCCCGTCAGGTGTTCGATGCGCTCACCAAGAATCTCTCCCATAATCCCGGCACCGCACCCCAGATCCAGGCCTTTCGCGAACATTTTTTCTTCTGGAATTCTGGCAATGAAATTGTAGGCCGTTCGGCGGTAAATAGGGTTGGATGCATATTCATCGGGGGAAACGTCAACTTCCTGGGGCAGGTTTAACTCGTCTGGGACCCTTGTCATCATCGTATTCGCCCGTAACACATCCTCATGCATATCGGCGAGCGTCAACAAAAATGGAAAAAAGCGTTTGCAGCCCTTGCCCTCGACGTAGTCAAGATCAACCAGCAACTTGCAATCCGCATTGGCGTAATGATCACCAGGTAAACCTTCGCGCCATTTTGCGGCAAACATCTTTGGTATCTGAACAGGCGCGTCCAGAGTATAGAGTAGGAATCCGATTGCCCATTCCAGCCGCACAACCCATTCCGGATTAAATTTCAGGTTTCGGCACTGTCGAGTAGTCTCAATAGCTTTGAGAAGCACCTCCTGCAACAGTTCCAACGTTATTGGCTCTTCGAAGAGAGTAAGAGTGGCAACGAGTTCATGCATGACTTGGGGTTCTGAGCGCTCGTCGAATGAGGCGAGGAGTTTTATGGCACCTTCTGCAAAATGGTGGTGGTGACAAAGAAGCAGCCCGTCAAGACGGTTTTGGGCCCATGGGGAAACATTTAATAATCTCAAGCTTTCTGCGGACGCAGCTAAAAGGCCCGAATCTTTCGAATAGAACGCATCAATGCCTTGGCGCATGATTTCATCCGGATGCACGTCGCCACCTTTTAGTATTCAGATTGGAATTTCTCAAACCAATGTTCCCATACTTTTTTTATAAATTTCAACACCCATGCGATATGGGTTTGTGCGCTACTTTCCAAAATCCTCGTCTCATCCAAGGTGCCGTTGGAGAACCAAATAGTGCCCACCGGTCCGCATACAAGGGGGCATCTCACCCGACACGGTAGTCAGTGTCAGCGCTATATCAACAAAAAAGTCGGGTTTGGAGTAATTGTCGGTATCGGGGTCATCGGTTGTCTCGTATTTGCTTGGAATGAAGGTGAAAATTAATAACAAATTTCGCTCGTTGATAATTTTTTGGGTTTTTTTGCGATTTCGCCTTGAAATTAAAATCTGACTGGTGTAATGTCTGCCCGTTATCCATCTGTAGAAGCAGCGGAGCTGTATGCGGATGGTCGGCTAGAATAGCCCGGGTGAGAAACACTCGAACTTAAATACTCTAGAAAGGAGATCGTCATGAGTGACGTAACACTATCATCATCGGTTCGTCAGAGCCTTCTATCCCTCCAAAGCACGACAGAACTTATTACACGAACTCAGGGACGTTTGTCCGAGGGGTTGCGCGTTAGTTCTGCCATTGATGATCCGGTTTCTTTCTTCCAGGCGAAAAGCCTGAGCGATAGAGCCAGCGATCTGTTGGAAAAGAAAGATGCCATTGATCAGGGCATTAGTACAGTTACCGCAGCAAACGATGGCGTTGAAGGCATTGAATCGCTCGTTCAGCAGCTTAAAGGTGTTGCGAACTCTGCGAAGTCGGCGACCAACGCTCAGATTGGTGACCTCGTCACGCAGTTCAACGATCTGAAAACCCAGATCAATAATCTGGCAACGGATGCGACCTATCAGGGCACCAACCTGATCAACGGTACAGGCACGACCCTTTCTGTTGAATTTTCCGAACAAACAGCTAGTCGCCTTGATGTTGCGTCGGTTGACTTGCGGGCTGGAACAGCCGGTTTGAGTATTTCGGACGCGGCGGCGTATACGGGCGACGAGGCGGTGGGCTTGAACGCTCTGGCCGGTGCTTCCGTCAATACGGGTGCCGTTGTTGGTGGGCGTTATTTCCAGACCACCAGTGATTTTTCGATTACCTACAATGCCACTGACACGACGTTTGCCGCAGGCGAGACGATTTCCTTTACTTATGGAACAGGAACGTCGCTTAGTCTGGTGGTCGGCACGGCTGCGCCGTTAACTGTTGCTCAAAATGGCACAATTCTTGTCGATATCGTAACGGCAGCATCGGGGTTAACCGGTGATGTATCCCTGCTTGCGACCGCTTCGACTAACGTTACGGTTGAGTATGCGGCTCAAACAGTTACGGGCATCAACGGTGTTATTGCTCAGACAACTGCAGTTGTTGGTGCAACCGGTACGACGCTGGCTGCAACCATCGATACGTTCACTTTCACCTATCAGGGCAACAATGCGATTACGCTGACAACGGCTGATAACGGTCTTGTGTTGACCACAGCCGAGGGTGGAGCCCATGCTCTTAATCTAAGAAGCGGAACGACTCTCACCCTGACTGGTGCGGGCGATGTTATTGCCATTCAAGCCTACACGGCCGCCGCTTCGGTTACAGCATTCGCCAACCAGACTGCGGCCTATGTTGTGGTAGCTACTCCTGTCGCCACGGGTATTGACTATACGGCGACAACGGCGGCAATAGCTGAAACCTTTGGCGTTGATCTCGCGGGTGCCCTGACATCTGTTACTGGCGGTAATATTGTCAAGACGGGCCTTATCAGTGCGGGTAACACGACGGAAATCAACGCGTTGATTACCGAACTGGACGCTGCTTTGACAACACTTCGCACCAACGCTCAAACCCTTGGTACGAACGTTGCCTTGCTGAATACCCGTTTGAACTTCACGGAACAGTATACCAACACCCTGCAATCTGGTTCGGACAAGCTGGTTCTTGCCGATATCAACGAAGAGGGTGCCAACCTGCTGGCATTGCAGACTCGTCAGCAGTTAGGTATTCAGGCTCTGTCTTTGGCCGCTCAGGCTGAAGCTTCTATTCTGCGTCTGTTCGGTTAATCAACCAGCAGTCTCAGTAAGACGAATAGATAGGGGGCCATTGAATTTATTCGATGGCCCCCTATTGTTTTTCTGGATTGGTTTTTGCTTTTTCTGGATTTGTTTACACCGCCTAAAGGAAAGAAATCTTGGAGACATTCGCTACCCAGTTTGGCAAAATTTCTCAAGCGTCAACCAAAATTGCCTTTGAAACGCGCTTTAACAGCATTCAGCGTGGAATGACGACGCGGTTGAACAAGGAAATTGAGGAAATTGCGAACGACGGAACGGAACGACGTATTGCGGTTCTTCAAAAGGAACGCGATAAGCTCGCGGATTTAACTCCGAATCTACAGGACTACCAGTTTGGGCTGACGTCAAATTCTAACCGGTTTCTTGAAATTTCAGAAGCCAGTCAGGCTGCTGCATTATCAGACGCAGATTCAAACGCTACCTTATCGGCCGAGGAAGCTGCTGCCCTCAACGCAGCCAAGGAAGCGATTGCTGAAAATATCCGATCACTGCAAACCTTGTATTATCCGGGTATACAGGACGGAAATATCATTCAGCTTATTCGTCAGGATGCGGACCGTCTTGATGCTTTGACAGCGGTTACCGGAACAGTCGATGCCGAAGGTACCGTTACGCCGACAAATGATAATCGCGAACTGATAGATCTGATGACTGAGATTCAGGAACGCAGTGTCACGTTTGCATCTTCCACGAACACGCTAATTGAATCAACGAATCAGATGATAATCGACATTCAAAAGCAGGTTTTCGAGCAGGAATCAAAGCTCGCGGAACTAACTGTTCTCGAAATTACCAAGAAAACTGAGGAAATTGACGAACTGAAGGCGCGTTATGCTTTTATTTTAAAAGCCATATCCGTTTCTTTTGAAGTTTCAAGCGGGCTTGCCGACGCATTGGCAGCAGGCACAGACCCGGCGCCTGAGCCAGGTTCAGTCCTCAATTTATTTACCTGAACTCCGAGCCGTCCCCCTCCCATGATAGGTGATTTAGCCGTCGTATGCGGGCCCGTCCTCGATGGCATTGATCAAATCACCCTTTAAACCGTTGCCAAACTGCCCAGCTATGTCAGACAAATCCATTGCATTAATAGTATCGGGGGATTCTTTGTGGCGATGGCTTCAACATATACGGGAGAATTATAGGATTAGAAGTGCCCCTTGTTTCGATTCATTTGTTTGCCGGGTCTGAACCCTGTATTCTCACGCTCTGTACCCGGCGTTTATATAGATGGAATAGCTGATGGCCTGTTATGCCTGTCGACACCCCGAAACAGACTCTGTTCATGAAAATTTTTACCAAGGGCGATCATTCCGTTATATCGTCCACACAGGAACAGGCACACAAATTGTAAAATGCCAACAATGCGGATTTATGTCGGTAGAATTTGTTCACCCAAAAATCGCCCACGCAATTTTTGCTTATCCACCCACTAAAACCGGCGACGCCAGTAATCTATCACGGACGAATATGCACCGGCAAAACTGCGTCAATCAGCTAGAAATGTGGCAGGAAAACATACCGAAAAATTGCGACCGAGGGCTATTTATTGGGGCGGGTAGAGCCGAACTAGCAGAGAGTTACTGTTCCCAAACCAAGGAAATGTTTGCCTGTGATCTGGTTCCCGAAAACTCCCAAGTGGCGCAAGAAAACCCCAAACTTAACGTGATTGAAAAAAACAATCTCAATGCCCCCAGTTTGGAAGGAACATTTGACTTCTTGATTTTGTCTAATGTTCTGGAGCGAGTTGCGTTCCCACGTAGTTTGTTGGCTTTATGTGCAAAATTGCTCAAAAACGGTGGGATACTTATGCTTGAGGTGCCTAATATGTCTTATGATTTGGTGAGAACAAGTCAGTATGGAGCTGAAGAGTTCAATTATTTTTCACCAAATTCACTTCATGCAATGTTTGCGACAGAGGGAAATTTCGAAATTGTCAGGCAACTTGGCGCAGAAGAACCGATGGCGTTAAAGAGCTCAATTAATGCATGGTCCACAGAAGGCGACGATACTACAGTGGAAACAAGAGCTGTAATTCGCACGGTATTACAGAATTCTCGTAACCAAGTTGGAAACCCCCAGCCTGATATGGAGCCACAGTCAATTGGTGCTCAATTACTCAATTTAAGTATGGCTTGTATGATTCACAGCGCGCAATGTGCTCGTTTTTCTTTGTTTAAATCCGAGCCAGATCAGGTGGTTGTGCCACCTGAGAATGATCACCTTTGATTAGTGGTAATGGTATTGGGAAATGATTAGATGAAATGCCCAATTTGTAAAAGCTCCAACACCCGTCCCTTCCTGATAGAGGGCGGAAATCTTCGTCAAGATTGTTTTGGCGTTGGCGTATTAACTTGCCCGGATTGTAATTTTCTGTTTGCGGATTTTATCCACCCTCAGGTTTTGGATTATTATTACAATCATATTTGTCGATCTGAAATGGCAGAAGAAGCTTTCCAGAATATTCGGGAGAGTGGAAGGGCGAACGCCCGCAGCCAGCTAATCTCACTGGAACCCTATCTGCCGGACCGAATTGGCCGGGTTTTGGATTTTGGTGGCGGGACGGGGGAAATGGCCCGTTTGTTTTTGTCTAAAGCGGATGAAGTTTACGTTGTCGAAAGCGATCCAAAGTGTATTGCCGTTATGAAGGAAGAGCCCAGGTTACAGGTGATTGAGGGCAATAGTCTGACGGACGAAAAGTTTATAGGTTTTTTCGATTTAGTTATCTTTTCGAATGTGCTGGAACATATGACGCATCCCGTACGTCGCATCCAGGAATTTTCGCGCATCCTTTCAAAAGATGGCCAGCTGTTTGTTGAGGTGCCAAATGAAGGTACATCTGTCGCTCAGACCGGTTGGTACTGCGCACAACACATATGCTATTACACGATGGACACGTTCCGGAAACTGATTGAAGTCCAGGGAAGTTTCGATATCGAAAATATCCGGACATCCGGTGCCAAGCTTGAAGATATTCTGGCGTCAGGGTTTTTACTCCATGACTTCGAAGCACAAGATACGCCAAACGGATATGAAATCAGGGCGGTTTTGAAGAATAACCGACCAAATACCGAAATCATTGACATGAATATCGATATGGATGAGCTCGATTCGACGCTAGCGAGTTTGGCTGCATATGTATACGAAATGACCCATGCGAGAAATTAGATTTCCCCCGACATGGGTTCAACGACTTCCTTCAGTTTTGTTGGGCAGCGGCTAATTTGGCCAGAAAGACATCCATCCATTCCCTGGTTGAGGGGTCGGTGGTTGCAATGTTTTCAAGCCATTTCAAGATCAAGATTGCATCCTCGTTTTGCCCCTCCGTCAAATTCTGGATGATCATCTCTCCAAGTTTTGGCAGATCTCGGGCCGCAACGGCTTCTGGAAAACCATGCGGATGCACTTGTGCCGATGCTTGTGCCTGTACCCAGGCTTCTTGTTCAGAGAGGCGTAAATTCGTGCCAGTACACCAGTATTTTTCAAAAATCGTCATCACAAAATCAATAACAGGTTGTTTTATATGCTGGCGATCAATTCTCCAGGGATCAGCAAACATTTCCCTAATTATATCGTATGAGGGCCAGTAATACGCGACACCATCCTGTTCATTCTCTATCATAAACTCGTCCAACGCCGCCCGTAAGGATGCTTTAGAGACTGTGTTTGCGCTCATGCAGGAGACGGGACGAAATGTAGCGGTGAGCGGAATTGGTGATAAGGTGAAAATTACTTTTGCGTTTGGTCTATGTTTTCGGATGAGATCGTATACGGCCTGAAGGTTATTTTTGTTTTCTTCGACTTTGGCTACCCGAAATTTGTGGCGGGTTTCATCGAATTGATCTTGTGGGACGGCCCGCCAGAACACGCCGCCGGTGTGCTCGTCATACCATATTTCGGATAGTCCCAAAGTCAGAATAAAAACATCGGTTTTATCAAACACTTCGCGCGTTTTTTGACGTATTTCGTCGTCATAATTGTAGGCTTTAGCATCTTTTCCATGCCATAGAGGTTCCTCAAAGGTCTTCCCTTCCCACGCCCATTCAAATTGTCCGCGAATGGCGAAAGTGTTGACCATTCCTTCGCCGAATTTCACAACATAGCTGTCTGCGTAGGTTCCCTCTTTCGAAACGAGAACATTGAAATCACGTCTATCCAACCATTTCGAAATATGTTCGGCAAAACAGCTGCCAAACGACGTAATAGCCATTTCAGGCGTGATCATTGGTTTTTCGGGGAGCCAGCCTGAGAGCACATACTTAAAAGCCGCTTCATAATCAAGTAGCGTAAGTTTTTCCGGCGTATAATTGCAATTTGGTCCTCTATACCAACTGTGAAATGAAAGTTTTGTACGAAGTTCAGTTTTGTAGTTGAATAAATTTTCGTCTTTATTGTAAAAATCCAGATCGATTGATTTCATTTACTTGCACCAAACTTTTTCGAATTATCGCAACCCATTGTACCATAATCCAGAGCAAGTCGATAGAATTGAGAGCGCTGACAGTTCATATCAAGCCTGGTCACGCTGGTGAGGAATTAGTTCGTCGAGGATCGGAAGCAATTCAAATAGAGGGTCATAGTACTGGCGTTCCAATTCCGTTACCCAAGCTGCCATTTCATCGGATAGGTCATAAAATTTTTGCACGTCAATGTTCAATCCAAAATCTTGAGAAAACCCAAAATTGGTCATTAGGAAGGACATGGGGAACGGTTGGGATTGATTATTATGCAAGTCTATTAGGCGGTGTGCGTGCCGAAGGACGTTCAGTTTGTCAGGTCGAAGGTTGTCGTGCGGAAATTTGGCATTTTCAGGTATCGGTTGTTTTAAAACCTTATTGTGGAGGTTGTGTACCGGTTCATCTATAAAATTTTCGAATGTAGAAACATGCGCGATAGGGTGTTCTTTGAGTTCGTTTAGGCGATCCAGGTAATTCATAAAATAATGAATGTTGGTGTTCGTGGCCTTTATCTGCCTGGTAAAAGTATCCAGAGGGATGAAATGTCCAAAGCTTGCCAGAATACCATGAAACGAATGTATAAATTCCGAGTGACGCCTGAAAAGCATAAAAAACTCAGCTGCATCGTCCATGAGATAAGAGAGCCGCCTCAATGTTTCGGCAAAACTGACTGTATGAAGGCCCAAATTCAATACACCACCGATACTCAGCTCCTCCTCAGATATGACAACCAATTCATGCTTGACCTCAATTTTGGCCTCGATCAATGATTTGAGATGACCCCTTTCATAATTCTGATAAAATTCTTCATCATTTTGAAGGTAAATTCTTCTTCTAAGTAAAAGGTACATTTCGTCGATCGTGAATTCCGATCCCGTTTTCCCCAGAAAATGAATTTGATCCAGACCGGATAAATAGGTTTGTATTGACGTTGAAGCCGTTCGTGGCATTCCCAAAAATATTACATACCTTGGCATTAACTTATCTTCCAATTTCTCATTCGGTTTTGAAATCTAAAGGCATTGGGCTCATGCTCAGGTACTGGACCAGACGGTATAAGCCGATAACATTGATTGCGTCAGGCTCTCGCCTGTTGTGCTTCAGCAATCTTTGCGATTGTCGCGTCCCGCCATTGCTTGACCACGGTGTCATCTGTGCTCAGCCTGTCTGCCCAGAATAATATTCTCGTTACCTCAGTTATCTTTCCAACGGCGAATAATTCTGTGAGTTCCCTTTCAGCAACCGAAAAATCGTGTGAATTCATGGCGAGTAATAGTTCAGAAGATGGCTCACTAGAAAGCGAGGCGTGAGCCGAAAGCCACATTTCGCGTAACGATGGTTTAAGTGTACTTTCGTCACACCAGAAAGTTTCGAATAGGGACATAATATAGTCTAAAATCGGCTCTCTAATATGCCGACGATCATCAATCCATGGGTCGGTAAACATTTCATGGATTATGTCATAAGAGGGCCAGTAATAAACTGTTCCCTCTTCCTCAATTTCACGCATGAATTCATCTAACGCGGCCCGAATAATCGCTTTCGACACGGTGTTGGCACTGATGCAAGAAACCGGCCTGAAAGTGGCGATGAGCGGGATAGGTGACAGGGTTAAAATGATTTTTGCAGCCGGTCGATGCTTGCGAATAAGTTTATATATTGTCTGGAGGTTATCTTTTGTTTCGGCAAAGGTCGCCACTCGAAATTTATGCCTGCTGGGGTCAAATTTGTTTTGCGGAACCGCCCGCCAGAAAACCTCTCCCGTAACTTCATCATACCAAACTTCCGACAGGCCTAAAGTAAGGATAAAAACATCAGTTTTGTCAAAAATCTCTGCCGTTTGTTGCCGAATATTTTCATCATATGCATACGAAGTTGCATCATATCCGTGCCACAATTCTTCTTCGAACTGCTTACCTGCCCAGGCCCATTCAAACTGTTGGCGAAGGGAAAACGAGTTCATGATCCCTTCGCCGGACTGAACCACATAACATTGGGAATACTCACCATCCTTTTTGACAAGCACATTAAAGTCCCGTTTATCCAGCCATTTGGATATATGCCCGGCAAAGCAACTGCCGAAGGCTGTGACAGCCGTGCCGCGATCCATAATTGGCTCGTCAGGGACCCAGCCCGAAAGTATCTGCATATGGGCATCAGGGTTGAACATGGCGGTTTTTTCCGGATTGAAATGGCAATTCTCTCCCCGGTACCATGTGTGATGTTCAACCGACCCTTGGGTTCGACCCTCGTCCGTGAAATCCATGAGAGTCTGATCAGGTGTATCGAGATTCAAAGTATTTGGGCGGGGCGGGCCTGAAGGGTTTATAATATCGCCCTCAATGAACTTTGAAGCTATTGAGTCTTTTACAATTCTAATTTCGTAATATGACCCATCAGCTATCAGTTCAACTTGCTTGGTTGTCAGCGAAAAAGATACCTGACCATTTTCTTCATCACTAACTTCAAATGCAAAATTCGATATTACGTCAGGGCTATTTTTATGAAGGCGAATCTCTCCTAGAAAGGAAATGCCCATTAAGTTTCCTGGATTTCCATCATCGTTTTTTACGACAAAGGTATTCCTGTAAGGCATGTCATGTGCAAGGGTTAAGGTGGTTTGAGCCGTCTCTGACATTTAACAATCCAAAAAAATGTAGCAGTTCAGAATTAACTGGTTTTCATATAAGACTGTCTGCAAAATCTGCTAACTACTAATTATGAGCAATTCGCTATCATCGTCAATCTTAGTGACTTACCTAAAATGCGGGCTATATGAAATATAAGCCGGTTCGATTAACAATTGATTGCGTGGAACGTAATCTTATCTTTTTTGCAGAGGCTTATTTAATGTTGCACCAACTGAATAGTGTCGAGGAAAGTTCCCATAAATGAACAGGGCAGAAAAACGTCGGCAGCAAAAATTGACGGCAAAAGCAGCCAAAAAGACAAAGGGTGTACAGACAGCGGTCTCTTCTTCAGGTCAGCTTTTAGGCCAGGCCCTTGAACACCATGGGGCAGGGCGACTTCCCGAAGCGGAACGTATGTATCAGCAAATACTGGAAAGTGAGCCTAATAATGTGGATGCTCTGCATCTGATTGGTGTGCTTGCCCATCAGGTCGGCAAAAATGATGAAGCTGCGGAGCTAATATCAAAAGCAGTTGCCATCAACCCGAATTTTGCTGAGGCACATAGTAATTTGGGTCTGGCTTTGATGGAGCTTGGGCGACTGGATAATGCGAGTACACATTTTCGTCGGGCTATTGAGATCAAACCGGACTTTGCAGAGGCACATTATAATTTTGGTAATGCTCTTAAAGGCTTGGGGAAACCATCAGCAGCTGTTTCCAGTTATAAAAAGGCCATTAAATTTAAGCCTGGATATGCGCTCGCTTACACTAATCTTGGAAACGTTCTTAGGGATTTGGGGAATACCGACGAAGCCATAACCAATTACCGTGTCACGCTCTCCATTACCCCGAATTTCGCCGAGGCCCATAATAATCTGGGAAATGCACTAAGGGACGCGAGTCAACTTGATGAGGCGGTTACAAGTTACCGCCAAGCTATCTCTCTCTCACCGCAGTTTGCAGAAGCACACAGCAATCTTGGAAATGCTTATAAAGAGTTGGGGCGATTTGAGGACGCGGTAACAAGTTATCGCCAAGCCATAACCATCTCTCCTGGCTTCGCCGAAGCACATAGAAATCTGGGCAATGCGTATGAAGATTTGGGGGAAATTGAAGGCGCTATCGCAAGTTATCGCAAGGCGATCTCTATCGCACCTGATTTCGCCGAGGCGTATTGTAATCTGGGAAACGCATCAAAGCGACTGGATCAGCTGGAAAATGCGATCGTCCATTATCAGCGCGCGATTGATATAAAGCCGGATTATGCTGAGGCATATTATAATTTGGGCACTGTGCTTATGGAGAATGGGCAGGTGGATGAGGCCATCTACCACTATCTCAAGGCACTCGATATTACCCCTGAATACCCGGAAGTGCTCAATAATCTGGGTAACGGATTCCAAGCCCTTGGACGGCTGGAGGAAGCGATTGGGCGTTACCGTCAGGCAATCGACATCGACCACCAGTTCGCATACGGGCATTACAATCTGGGGTTTGCCTTAATGGCACTGGAAAAGACGGACATGGCTTTTACTTCATTGCGTAAAGCCGTTGCCCTCGAGCCGACAAATGGCCTGTTCTGGAGTGGATATGCTATTTGCCTGGAGGCAATAACATTCTCGTCGTTTGAAGCCGAGCAGGCTCAAGAGCTATTGGTTATGCTGGATCAGCCAACAATCATCCAAAAACGCGTTGCCAAACCCATTATGACGTTGTTGCATTCGCATCCGGATATTCACCATATTGCGGAATCTGTGGAGGAGGGAACTCTTGCGAAGAATACGGGTAGAGCGGTAGAGCTGTTTTCGGGCATTCCGCTATTGCTGCGGTTGATGGAACTGACGACCATCAACGATGCGGTATTTGAGAAAATACTAACGCAAATTCGAAAAAGCATGCTCAGCGAGGTGATTGCGGGTGACAACATTCTAGATATACAGCCTTTTCATGCAGCACTTTCAAAATACTGTTTTTGCAATGGTTTTGTGTTTAATGAAACGCTGGAAGAAAAACAGCAGATAAGCGATCTTCAACAACAGATAGAAAAGTTTGATAACACGGAAAATGACGTATTGCCGATGAAGATTGCCGTTTTGAGTTTTTATCGCTCTCTCTCGGACACTTCATTTTCAGCGTCTTTGTTGAAAATTGGCGGTTCGGAGTTATTTGAGAAAATAATTGTTTGCCAGATAGGAGAGCCCTTGGAGGAACAGGCGTTACGGGCGGAAATCCCTCGTACGGAAACCATAAAAGATACGACATCCCAAGCCGTTCGCCAACAGTATGAGGAAAACCCGTATCCGGTCTGGATAAAGCCTGTCTTCTATCCAATTGCAAAGACGATCCGAAATGCCCTTCAGGATATATCGATAATTCCTGATGAAAAAAATGGAAAGCTCCCATCAAATCCCGAAATTCTGATCGCTGGGTGTGGAACGGGTCAGCAGGCAATTCAAACAGCAAGTAGATTCAAGAACGCACGTCTTCTGGCCGTGGATTTGAGCCTGAGCAGTCTTTCATTTGCATTGAGAAAAACCAGGGAGTTCGGAATCTCGAATATCGATTACATTCAGTGCGATATTCTGAACCTCCAGAAACTCGACAAAGAGTTTGACCTTATTGAATGCCGTGGTGTCTTGCATCATCTTGCCGACCCATTGGTGGGTTGGCAGGTTCTTGCCAAAATACTGCGCCCCAATGGCTTGATGAAAATTAGTCTGTACTCAAAAATCGCACGTAGCGGAATCAGGAAATCACGTAAACTAATTGAAGAAAAAGGGTATTCGGCAACATCAGATGGCATACGGAAATTTAGAGAATACGTTTTGAATAACAAGTCTAGGGTGGACTTAGAAATTTTCAATCTTGTATATTCGCCTGATTTTTACAGCACCAGCGAATGCCGAGACTTGGTCTTCCACGCACAGGAAACGCAGTTTACATTGTTGGATATTGAGGCGGCGATCAACGATCTCGGATTGCAGTTTCTCGGATTCGAGATGCCCCGTTCTGGCGTATTGACCCAGTTTCGCAGCTTAAATCCCGACGAGGACGCTTCGGTATCGCTGGCACGCTGGCATGAGTTTGAGGAAGAAAACCCAAATACATTCGGTGAGCTTTACGAATTTTGGGTCCAGAAAAGTGATCAGTAAAGGTCAATTTACAATCTCAGAATCGTAACCCGATCATCGCCGAAATTTTGTCGGCAACTCGTTTGGCCCCTCTGCCATCACACACGAGCTGCGCAGCTTTTGACATACTGATCAGGCCTTCTTGATTTCGCAACATCTCCCCAATTGCGGCCTCTAACCTGGCTCGGTTTGGGGATCGAGCTTCATTAACACCAACTAACAGACCGCCGCCTTTCGCGACAACATAATTGGCATTGGCGCGCTGGTTTTCGGCGGCGACAAAAATGATTGATGGTATTCCAAGCGCGCATCGTTCCCACAAATTGATGCCTGCAGTGCCAATTGCGAATGTCGCTTTTGCCATAACGGGGGCTGGGTCAGACGATCCGACATGCAGAGCAAACCGGTCATTTCTATCGCATCGTTCCTGAATTTCCAACAGATGTGGTGCCTGCGCTGACAACATTACATCCACATACGCGTCGCTGAGAACATCGAGGACAATATCGCATGCAAATCCGGTCAGGTTACGTTCATCCGTTGCCCCCATTGAGATGAAAATGCGAGGTGGTAGGATAGTACTTATCCGGGAATCGCCTGGATGATGTTCAGAAAATTGAGGACGTAATAGCGAATAATCTGGCCCCAGAAGTTGCTCACTCGTTTCAAGGAGCAAGCCTGAATAATCATCAGGTGTGCGACCACCGCTTTGATCGAGCAACAGGTCCGCATTGAAGGGGCGGGAAGGAACATCACTTAAAATAACAATTTTGTCGGCCCATTGCCTGCATCGCGTCTCAAATTCATAACCGCGTTCATAGTGGTCGACAATCAGTACAGGTACATTCCTCCCGATTAGGCGGCGAATAAATTCAGGTTCATGCAGCGGGTCGCTTTCATCAATTTCCAAGATGTCATATTCAGAAACCATGGGGATCGTTGATAGCGTGTCAGCACCGCTGACAAATGTGCATGACCAGCCCTGAAGCGTGAGTTCCCTTGCGAGCGCCATACATCGGACAATATGACCCCCGCCCACTTTAGGGGAAGCGCTGGCGCGAATAATAGCCAGTGGATTTTTCATGTTTGATCGCTGTCGTTATCCGTCGAGAAATCAAAACCCCATTTTTTCTGAGTATCAGGTGGCCACATGGACGGTGTAATCACCGCTTCATCATCAGAGGCCAAAGCGGAGGTGTTTACGTTTTTTGGCAACGGGCATTGTATGGCCGCCAAAACTTCGGATAATTCTTGTACATCATTTATGCCGGTAACGACCCGATCGACCTCATCAATTGAACCAACAAACCCCAGCGCTAGTTCAAGTTGACTTATGCCAACATCGTTTGCGGCGTCGGAAAAAGCACGAAGCGGGTGTTCTGCACGGGTAAAATTATCTGGCAGATGATCGGGATTCATTAATGCCAATCCTTGCAAAAATGCTGAGCGGGCATGAACCTCAATTCCCCGCTCCTTTAATCTGGAAAGCGTGCCATCCTGAACTAAGCGCTGATCAAATATATTGAGTGGAAGCTGAACCAGATCAATTGGATACCGCTCAATGATGGAGAGAAGTTCCTTTGACGTGTAGCATGACGTCCCAATTGTTTTTGCACGACCGGATACTTTTATATGGTCCAATGCTGCCCAGACCTGATCGCCATTGGGTCCGATTAGGTCTTCGGCCAGGTGCACCATCAATCCTTCCACCCGGTTGACACGTAGGTGTGAAAGCGATTGCTCAAAAGTTTCCAGGATTATTGATCCAGGTGATGAGCCGAATGCAATATCGCGAAGGGCGGCGGTTTTGGTAATGATGCGGAATGGATGACCATCTTCAAGTACATGGCCAAGCACGCTTTCCGCGTCGCCGTAGGCAGGGGCAGTGTCGAGAGTTACTACACCATTTTTCGCCGCATATTGCAGTATCGCGGAGACTTCACGTTCTCCGGGTTGGCCCTTAACATTGGAGATACCGTAGGCTTGGCCGAACTGGACCGTGCCAATGGCAAGCTTCTTTCCCCTGTCAGAGGTAGATGCGCTGGGTGTTCCCATTGTCGTCCATATATTCTAGATCAAGTTTTTCGCGGGACCGGTCCATATAGGCCTCTTGCAGACGGTTGTTGATAGACACAATTTCGGGATGTTCTTCCAGGAAAGAGACCAGCGTACTTAAACCAAACACCTCGCCTTCTGCATAAAGTCCATCGAGGATTTTGCGAAAGACTTCCAGGTCTTCCTCGTAATCAAGCGTCAGGCGCACGTCAGCCATTTCATGGTCAGGGGTAAGCCGTGGGATTTCCTGACACCGACAAATGTCAGACTTGATAAAATAGAGTGCAAACCCAGTGTCATTTTCCTGAGAGTGATAACGCGCATATACCTTCTCAAGCGCCTTGCGGGTAAAGCTTTTGACATTGATTCCGAAGGGCAAGCCACTGCTGACTGCCGCATCAAGTTCCGGATCATCATTTAGGGCATCGATCGTCAGGTCCATGTACTGGGTGTCTGCAAGTGGGTCGTCACCATCAACCTGCAATATGATGTCGAACTCAAAAGCTTCAGCCGCATCTCTGAATCGTTTGATTAGATCATCCTTGTCGCCCCGAAATACCGATGCACCATAAGCTTCAACAGCGACAACCAAAGGGTCATCAATGGCATTCGGCGTGGTGCAAATGACTGCGTCTTTAGCTGATTCTATATTCCTGCAGGCAACAATACGATCAAGCAGATGATATACCATGGGACGCCCGGCGGCTTCTTTTAAGGCCTTACCAGGGAGGCGTTCGGAATCCAGCCGAATAGGGACAAATGCACCTATTTTCATGGTAAAGTATTTCCCTTACCCGAAGTGAGCTATGGTTCTGCGCAAAGCCTCAATATTCGGCTCGGCAGCGTTCTCATCTTCATAATTTGCAACAAACTGCATGATTTTGGGCTGAACATCTTCGGCATTCGGGCAGGGCTCGAAAGTGTAATCGTTATACAACGGTGGGCAATGGCGCTTCCAGGTGCCTGATTCAAAAACAGTTTCATGATATAGCAAACGCCACGCCGCATAGACGCCATCACCGCCGAAATCCATAAACTGGCGGCGGAAGTCATACCAGGAGATATCATCGTGTTCGAATTTGATCGTATAGGTCCAGTAGGCTGATTTGCAATCATCTGGAATGACCTGTGCCACCAGATAGTCACAGTCTTTGATCGCATCGGCGTACATGGCCGCAATGTTCTGGCGCATATCAACGTAATGCTCCAGTCGCTCAGTTTGCGCAAGGCCTACAGCAGCCGCGAATTCTGACATTCGGTAGTTTAATCCGATTTCATCGTGGCGGCTGTAATTTGGATCCTGAAATAGATCTTTGTTAACACGAATGCGACCATCTTTTCCGGTCAGCGCTTTGTATCCGAGGCTACCGAACTTTCGAATTGATTGGGCCAGGTCCTGATCGTTGGTGACAATTATGCCGCCGTCACCAGTTGTGATGTGTTTGGTCGCATCTAAGCTGTAGCTGGTAATTGGAAACAGAGATGCAATCGGTTTGCCTTTGTATTCTGCCAAAAACGCCTGAGCTGCATCGTTGATGACGGCTATACCGTGCTCGTCTGCAATTTTTGCAATCGCATCGTAATCGCAGGGTAATCCGTAGAGCGGTACCGGCACAATGGCTTTGGTTCTAGGCGTTATCTTACGCGCGATATCAGCAGGGTCGATATTGAAGGTGTCGGGGTCGATGTCAGCGAAGATAGGGATTGAATTCTGCGCAATCACCACGGCTAGGTTGGCATAGACAGTCAGTGCCGGGATGATGACCTCGTCACCATATCCAACACCAAGGGCATGAAGTGCTGCATGTAGGGTCGATGTGCCGGAATTAAAAGTGACGCCGTACTGGGCGCCAACCTTTTTTGCAAATTCGTTCTCAAAGCGATTGTTCAGATCGCCGGAAGTTGCTGACCCTTCGCCGGACGCAAAGACCTCATCAATGTAGCGGGATTCGTTTCCACTGAAACGCCAAGTATTTTTCATTGTTCACCTGCACCTTCTGTTCGGTGTCTTTGCCGTGCTGACAGAGTTTGTGATTTTAGTCTATTTCTATTGTCGCCAATAATCCATTGGCGATCTGGCAGTTTATATCGATCAATGTTGAAATTTTTTCCGGTGTTGGATTGCTAATCGAATCGACCGTATGTTTGTCGACGAAATTACACAAATTCAGTATATCTGAGCGCATTGTGACAGGCAGCCCGCCCTCGTTTTCGATGCTCAGTTCCGCTTGAAAGATTGTCCATAATTTCCAGTTCAGACGAAGCGCTTTACGGACCTGTTCACGGGTTCGTGGATCATCAAGCGAAGCGGATTCCAGAGGTGCGGCAAGGCTCTTTGCGCTTTCGACCAATGCCCATGCTTCTGTATAGGTGGGATTACCAATCTCCGGTGGAGTTAACGGAGCGGGAGCGCTTTGCACGATTTCGTCAGTGTCTGTCATTTTCGATCTTTTCTTTCATTTTTCTTGGTTGTTTTTATAACGATAGGATAACCCGTTTTTGGAGTGGAAATCCACCAGTTTTGTGGTCCCGGCACCGGGTATCCCATGCATTCAGCAGTTCATTTTTCCGCGGTGTTTTGGGCTGATCCTAGATAAAGTTTGTCAGGCTAAGTTGGCGAATTCTTGCATATGTCTGGAAAGATGCTTCGAGTGAGCGTTGATCATCAAGAAGCTTGGTAATGGTCTCCAACGGATCAGAGTTCTCCATCTTTGCAATACTGGAGTCATAAAAGCCGATCAAATCTGAGTGGATTCCGTTTGTATTCGAGATAAGCAGCCGATTAAAGCCAAGGTCCATCTGAATTTGCTCTATGTTTCCGGTCAGTTCGGTGCTTAGGCCGCTTGGGACGCTCAATGTAACGGTACGTTCCTGAGCGCTGTCGAGGAGATAGAGTGCTTGGGCCACGCGTTCATTATTGCGATCCAATCCACCTTCCGAGCCATATTCACCCTGCAGAATAATTCCCAATGCCCGAATCGTTTTTTCGAATGCCGCGTCGATCGCTGTTAAGTCGTTTACAAAGCTGCGGTCCGCGCTGACCCGGTGGCTCAGGGTTTGTGTGTCACCACTATAGTAAGACGAAGCGGCCAATGTGCTGTTGACAGCAAAGGCTTCGATATGAACGCCAGTCGTATTGGTGGTTGTGACGCCGGTGATATCTTCGGCTACCGTTACGGTCGACCCGTCGGTCGATTTGGCTGTAATGGTATAATTTGTATTGTCGTATCCGTCGCCTGCATTGCCGAGCGAAAATGTCTGCCCGACCAGCAGGTCATTAAAAGCGCCGGCTAAAGCAGCTCCAGCACCGTCCAGAATCTGGATGGTATCCGTTCCCGCAGCACCTACGTTGGTGAACGTTACCTGGGTGCCGGATCTATAGGATAACGGAACATCACCGACGCCAGCAAAGGTTACGCCATCCGTATCGGTTTCTGTGGTCATTGTCTCGGCGACGGTTACCGATGAACCGTCAGAGGCGATTGTTGCAATCGTATACGTCTGATCGTTTCCGGCTGTCGGCGCGCCTGCGACAGTAAAGGTATTTCCGACGACAAGGCCCGTGAATATATTGGGAACCGCTGTTGTTGTCCCGGCCTGGCGGACTTCAATGGTATTTGTGGCGTTATCAAACGAGATATCCGTGTTGGAATACATATCGAAGAAGGTCGACCCGCCTGTAAAGGATTCAATATGGGCTCCCGTTATATCGAGCGTATCGACACCCGTAACATCTTCCGTAACAGTTACCTGAGAACCATCGCCTGATTTGGCTGCGACCGTGTAATTCCCGAAATCGTATCCGGCACCGACACCGCTTAGGGAGAACTTATCGCCAACAGACAAATTAGCGAACGCGCCTGCCAGTGCCACCCCGGCCCCATCCCGTATCTGAATGGTATCCGCTGGGCCACCGTTGTTGACAATGTCAATCTGTGTCCCGGATGTATAGGTGACTGATCCACTGAATGCGAGACCGTCGGTATCGGTTTCAGTTGTCATCGTTTCGGCAACCGTAACCGATGAGCCATCGTCGGAAATTGTTGTAATCGTATATGTCTGATCGTTACCAGCTGTCGGTGCGCCTACCACAGTAAACGTGTTGCCGACGGCAAGCCCCGTGAAAATATCTTTAACCCCTGTCGTCGTTCCTGACTGGCGGACCTGAATGGTATTTGTGGTGTTATCAAACGAAACATCCGCGTTGGTGTAAAGGTCCAATTTGACCGTCCCGCCAGATGTGGTTCGGCTAATGCCTTCATCAGTCAGCTTAACGGAATCGATGGTTACCGTCGTTCCGTCATTGGTCTTGACGGTGTAGCTCCCATCATTAAGTGTCGTTCCGGAAACTGTGAATATTGAGCCGACGGCCAGACCAGACAGGCTGCTCGCAGTGCTCGCAAGCATTGTATCATTGTCGCGATCAAATGTAAGAGTGCCCAAGGACGCTGCTAGGATTTCGACATCTTTTGTCGGATCTGTAGGATCGGTATATTTAACGACGCCAGCCGCTGCGGCAGATTCATTGGTGAACATTTCCGTCTTAACGGTCAGGGTCCGTCCATCTGAGGAAACACTATCGACAGTATACGTGCCATTGTTGTTGGTCGAGTTCGCAACAGTAAACAGAGCGCCGGCCGTAACATTGGAAAACATTGCTGACGAGGCTGTAATTGTGCTCGATCCGGTCGTCGTTGAATCGTTGTCACCATCTTTGCGGTACTGTAGAAAATTGCTTGCGGTAATGTGTTTGTTAGTGGCATTCGTCGTGTCCGAAGTATACGAGAACGTCTCAAGATGGGCGTCGCGGGTAACTGGATAAGTTGTGCCGACACCATCGTATTTGGTCTGAAACGCGGATACGGATTCTATGTTCAAGGCGACTGGTTCCGTCGTCGTGCGTGCACCGGAAAACAGATGCTCTCCGTTAACGTCGGTGTTCAGATAGTCCTGAATTGACAGGAGAGTACGGTATGCTTGATCCTGTATATCCTTGACGTGCGCTGCGTCCTTCGTTTCGAAAGTGGAAAAGGTCGCAAGACTGGATCGGAAATCGCTAATGGTCGTTCGGATGGCTTCAGTTACTGTTTCAGTGACTTCAAGCTTGACGTCTTTTTGCTCGTTGTTGGTGATGAAACGGCTTAGCAAATCGCGGGTGTTTTCAGTGTTCACTAACCGCTGGGCGTCTATAAATATACCTGTGTAGTCCTGCGATTTTTTTTCGCTGGAAATGGCGACCTGCCCATCGAATACCCGTTGTTGGGTGCGAAGTGTCTGGTTCAGCAACAACGTGTTGGCGGCTAGTGTGGATATCCGGCTCATGGCTCTACGTCCTAACTAATAGCCCGTTCAAGGGTCTCCATCATATTCTGAATGACCGAAATCACCCGGGCGGCAGCTGCAAACGATTGCTCAAATACAATCAGGTTTGCCATCTCCTCGTCAAGGTTTACGCCGCGAACGGAATCAGATTTAAACTGAAGCGACTCGGTTAACGACGTTTGTGATTCGGCCTGACGTTCGTTAACACCAGCCAGATTGGCATTATTGGCCAAAATGCTAGATGCATATTCGGCAAACGTACTGGTCATAGCGGGTAAGCCGCCAGAGGTGTCGAAAACATTCCCCGTTGAAAAGACGGCCGCCATCTGTTGGGCAATCGTATCATCTGCAACACTCATGTAGTATTGCCCGGACGCTCCGATACTGGTGTCGTATTGTGGCATGCCGGTGGCGATCCGCGAAGGTGCGCTGGCAATATCCGAGCGTACGGCAAGGGTCGAAGAGACACGGACGTCGGCCACATGCATTGACGTTCCCGTCGTCAGTAAAGTGTTTCCGGCTGCCTGAGTTACGGTGAAACTGGATCCGTTGTCATGGGACAGCCGTAATCGTGATCCCGAACCATCTGGAACAACGGTCGCTGTAATGTTCGTAACAGTGTTGGTGATTGAAGTCGCCATATCGGCAAGCGATGATCCGGCAGCGATTGTCAAAGTCGCTCCGCCAAGCGGCGTCCCGGTTCCGAGTGTGGTTGCGTCATGGAATGTCAGTGTTGCTGCAGTCGATGTGAAACTGCTTTCCAATACGCTTGATTCGTAGACGTTGTCGGCCAGGTTATCGACAAAGAAGTCATTCAGGCCAAAAAAGCTGGAGAACCCGCTAACGGTCTCGTCAATGTTACCATCGCCATTGGAATCAAATGCGATTTCCGCATCGGCTGCCGTGCTGCCGTTGGCAGTGGCTGTCTCGTCGCGAAACGCCAAATTTAACGTTGTGGTGTTAAGGTCGATCTGTAATTTCCCATCCGTATTGATGGTCGCGGTAGAGCTCGATGATGCATTGGCCTGCAGCCAGGATTGTAGTGCCGTAGCGACTTCTGTAATTGTCCATGTTCCGTGGGATGCCAAGTCGGCTCCATAAACTGAGGAATCCATAATCGTGTTCAAGGTTGTCGCCGCGGATTGGTCACCGGTGGAATCGAACAAAATGATTGCGACATCATCAACGCCATTGGTGTTGTCCAGCTTGATGGTCTGCGTGCCCGGTTTGATGAAATTGCGGGTACCTGTCGCAGATTGAACGCCAGGGAATGATGTGCCGCGGTTGTGAACCTGATTTACACTGTCGCGCAGTTCCGCCGTTAGCTCATCCAACTGGCTTTGCAGATCGGTGAGGACTGTGTCGCGAAGGTCGATCAGGGCTTTTAATTCACCTTCACGGACTTCATCGGTCATGTCGTTCGATTCGATCGCAGTGCCAACATAGATGCCATTGATATCACCTTCAGCATGGGTGCTGGTCGGTGTGAGTGAGGCCGCGCCAACGTGAGACAAAACAGGAGGTACTGTATCGACAAGAGTCCGACCGCCAGAAGTGAACACAACAACATCGCCATCCGAGCGATAGAAGTAGCGAATATCGACCAGTTTCGAGAGTTTATCGAGTTCGAGATCTCGTTGGTCGCGAAGGTCGGTGACATCGCGGCTGACAGTGCTATTGGAGATAATATCGTCGTTAAGCTGGTCGATTTTTGACGTGATCGTATTAATTTGCGAAACGACATCCGTGATTTTCTGGTCTGCCTGCAATCGAAGGTCCTGGATCGATTCACTCATGCCCTGAATCTTGACGATAAGATCCTCTGCGCGACGCACAAATTCCGCAGCTTCTAGAGTTTGGTCAGGGTTAACCGCCAGTAACTCGCTTGCCTCGCCAAATTTTTCAAGGAGGTGACTGATCGATGTATTCTCGCCGGGAGCACCAAATAATTCCTGGAGGCGCTGGTAAGTGTCTTCTTTGCCGGTAAATGTGGCTAACTCGCCATTTTCAATACGCAAGGTCTTTAGAAGGCCTTCGTCGAGTTGACGCATGACGGAAGAAATTTTGACGCCGGCCGGAACACCTGCGACAGCAACATTTTCGAAATTGACAACCTTTTTCGAATAGCCAGGCGTGTTGACGTTCGCAATGTTATTGGAAACAGTATTCAAGGCTTGCTGGTTGACCAACAATCCGCTTTGCGCTGTTCTCAGTGCTTGGGTGATATCGCCCATGGTCGGTGTTCTCCCGCCTCGAACCTGTTAATTAAAGTGTTTGATCAAGTGAAATTGCGATGCCTTTGCTTTCGGCCCGGTGCCCGGCAACGTCAGTCGTCCCGCCTGCACCGTATGTACCAGCACTAGGTGTGGCGCCGCGAACAGCTTCAGCGACTAATTCGACTACGCGCCGGTTGGTATCGATTGCGGTTTTCAGCAATTTACCGTTTTGTTCGATCAAATCGCTCACTTGCTTACCGAGACCGGCCAGTTTTTCACGAAGCTCAGCATCGACCTCATCAAGAAGTTCTGGCCGTTCAGCCAACGCCTGCATTCGCGTTTCGTAAACGCGGCTGAGCGTCACTTTTTCGTCCAGGACTTCATGTAGTTCTGCACTTTCGCGATTGACCAGGGCTTCATTCTCGCGTTCCAGCAATTCGGCCAGGCGACCAGTAATCAGGATCAGATCCTCAATGCGATTGTTTGCGTCCATGATCAGTTAAGCTCCTGCATTTTAAGAATTTCCCGGAAAATTGAATCGGAAATTCCAATCCCTCCGGCTTTCGTGATGGCTTTGCCGTACTCATCGACCTGCATGCTCCGCCACATTGATTCTGACGAGCCGCCGCCGAAAGGTTTTTCTGCGCCTAGGTTTTGAAACAAAGGTTGCAGCATCTGACCAATAAATACGGCCTCGAATTCTTCCGCTACTTCGCGTGCTTGCTGGATGGATTTAACATTTCCCATCGTCATAGAGGCACGCCCCTTGTCCATTGCGTTCTGGGCCTGAAGACTGAAGGTGCTATCTGATACGGTTGTCATCACATCACCTCGATCTGAGCTTGCAGAGCACCAGCGGTCTTGATCGCCTGCAGTATGGTGATCATATCGCGAGGTCCAATACCCAGTGCGTTCAGCCCATTGACCAGTTCCTGCAAAGTGACGCCTGGTTGCATGACAGCGAGGCGGCGCTCTTCGCCTTCGTCAATCTGCACATCAGTGCGATCCGTTGTTGTTGTTGTGCCGACTTCGGCGAAGGGGCCTGGTTGCGAAACCTGCTCGGCTTCAGTGACCCGGATCGTCAGTGAACCTTGCGCGATTGCGACGGTACTGATACGGACGTTTTCGCCCATAACAATTATACCGGATTGTTCGTCGATTACCACGCGGGCCAGCTGATCGGGCTCAATCCGTAACTGCTCAATATCTGTCAATAGGTTGACGACACTGCCGTTATAGCTTTTCGGAACCCGGATGCTGACGGTTGAAAGATCCTGTGTTGCAGCTGCTGGCGTGCCGAGGAAAGCATTGACCGCCTGCGCAACACGCCGGGCCGTCGTGAAGTCCGGGTTACGGAGTGTCAGTTTAACAGTTTCCATATTATCGAGTGTAAAATTAAGCTCACGTTCAACGATACCGCCGCTGGCGATACGGCCACTTGTAGGGACGCCTTTGGTCACTGTTTCAGCATTTCCTGATGCGGAGAACCCGCCGACTGCGATCTGCCCTTGGGAAACTGCATAAACTTCACCGTCTGCACCAAGGAGCGGGGTGACGAGCAATGTGCCTCCCAAAAGGCTTTTTGAATCGCCAAGCGCACTAACCGTTACATCGATCCGTCCGCCCTGGCGGGCAAACGCAGGTAACGCTGCCGTTACCATGACGGCAGCCACGTTTTTCGAGTCGAGACCATCATCGGTTGGTTTGACACCAAGCCGGTTGAGCATCGATTGCAAGCTTTGCTTGGTAAAGTGGCCGGTTTTCATGGTGTCGCCGGTATTGTTCAGACCTACGACGAGACCATAACCAACCAGCAAGTTTTCCCTAACGCCTTCAAACTGGACAATGTCCTTGATTCTGGATGCCGCATCAGCTGTGCCAATCCAAAGGGAGGCGGCAAAGGCGACGATCAAAAGCAAATTCAAGACCTTCCGAATGCGGCGCAGTGCACGGTATTCCGTTTTCTGAGCCATATTTGTTTTTCCCGTTTTAATCATCATTTTATCCGTTCGCATTTTTCGGTGCGGTGTGTATGCGAATATTTAATGCGAAAACTGTGCCAACATTAAAATCTCGTAACATATTGATAAATAAAGAAAATAATAAACAATCTTTGTCTGGGATTGGATTATATCTGCCCCTATTGCAGCGGATGGGAAAAATGTTCCGACCTTGTTTGGAAGGTGTCAAACAGACGGCGACCCGAAGGCCGCCGCCGAATAACGTGGAATGATGCGGATCAGGCTTTTAGATCGCGTGCTACCATTGTCATTTCATCCACAGTTTTAAACACCGTGGCATTGGAATTATATGCGTTCTGCACCATGATCATCCGACTGAATTCTTGAGCCAGATCCACATTGGAAAGCTCGACAGAGAAGGGGTTGAAGCTGGCGGCGCTGGTTGTATCAGCAGCAAACAAACTGGCGGCTCCTGAATCTGACGTTTCCGCAAAGACCATCCCGTTTTTCATTTCAAGAGCATCGGGGTTAGTGAATTTGGCGAGCGGAATTTTGTAGATTTTTCTCTGGGTTCCATCGTCAAATGTGCCGATTACATGCCCCGAAGTATCAAAGCTGATCTTGCTCATATTTGCAGCGGCCAAGCCGTCGTGTTTATAGGTAAACGGCACAAAATCATTGCCAAATTGGGTCATGTCACTGATATCGAGGGCAAAGGTATTCGTCGCACCATTACTATAGTTCATCGCAAAATTTACGACAGTTGGTACCGTCCCCGTCAACACACCTGAAGAGGTGAAGTTAACCGTGCTGATTGCTGTTGTTTGCGCGGTTGTCTGGGTGCCGACAACCACTCCGCTGTCATCTGTGGTGGCGGTTTTCGTTGTTGTTGTTGCCGAACTTGCCGTGTTTGCGGGTGTATCCGGCGGTGTTGAGACGGCGGTTGTGAACCCGGTTCCAGCTACCGCAGCTGTCAGAGTTAGCTCTCCGGCTGCGCCACCGTTCACGGCAGTAACCAGGGCGCCGACTGCTGCATCGCCGTTGATGGCCGCAACAAGTGCTGTCCGAATTCCAGCTAGCCCGCCTTCAGCACCGGTAACTGTATAGCTGACTGTATTTCCATCTACGTCCACCGCGAAGGTTTCACCAGCTGTTGCTGCTGCGGTGATTGTAACTGTATCAATTTGTGCTACGGCGGGTGCATTTGGGGTTGTATTAACATTTGTTGCCGTATTCGACGTGACGACGCCTGTTGCAGATGATGCTGTAAACGCTGCTGTTGCGGTTATTGCGGTCAGGGTAATTTCACCTGCACCGGCCCCGGTACCAGCCGTGACCAGAGCGCCGACGGTAACATCTGCATTGATTGCCGCAATCACAGCCGTTCGAACAGCATTCAGGTCAGCTTCCACACCTGTCACTGTATAAGTCACCGTGCTCCCGTCAACGGTAACAGAGTACTGTTCCCCGGCAACGACGGCACCAGCAATGGTTACGGTGTCAACCTGAGCAATATTAGGACCATCGGTGGTTGTGGCGCTTGTTGTAAATGTTGTCGCCGCCGCATTTGCAGTCAATGTGATTTCACCATTTGAAGTTCCGCTTGATGCGGTAAGGCTGGCGGCAATTGTGGCGTTTCCATTAATAGCAGCTATCAAACCGTCACGAACATTGGCGAGCGTGGTATCAGTTGCGGTCGTTGTATAATTAACTGTCGTGCTACCAACTGTGACACTGTATTGGTCGCCGACATCCACGGTTCCGCTGATAACGAGCGTATCCGTTTGCGGGCTTGAGGCCCGACTGGTCGTTGCCGACATTTCCCAGGTATTGGCAGCACTTTTCGTCATGTTTATTCGTGCAGTTTGTTTAACCCCGGTCGAATCAACGATTTGAGCCGTGTAGGTAAACAGGTCCGTGTTGTTTGTGCCGTTATTGGCCGCGAGAACAGTTGATGCGTGATCTGCGATGACTGAGGCCTCAGATGGCAAATTCAATCGTAGCGATCCTGTTGCAGAGGCGGAAAAGGTATCTGTGAAGGCGTAAGCGTCAACACGCAGCGGGGCAGGGGTACCAGTATTCGAGAAGGTTCCATCTGCATCTGCAGCCCAGCCGAGAACATAATAGCCGTTTTTGTCGACCAAATAGCCGTCCTGGGTGGTAACCGGATTGATTTGAACACCGTTGCTATCGACCGTGACTGGAGTTGTTGCCGTGAATCCAGTGCCAGGTACGGTTATGTCGTTAACAGTAGCAATCCGGAAACTGCCATCACGGGTATAAAAAACGTCACCCGATACAGCGAAATCCGGACTGACTTCAAAGAACCCGTCTCCCACGATGGCGAGATCAAGGTCGCGCGAGGTACTGGTGATAATTCCCTGAGCGCTGATCATCTGATAATCTTTTGGTTTTACGCCCCCGAGATCGGACATGTTTTTACCCAGCGTATCACTGAGCAACGTTTCAAAACGTGTATCGGTACGCTTGAAGCCGCCGGTGTTTACGTTGGCTACGTTCTGCCCAATGGTCCCAAGTGCATGGGCCTGGCTGCGCATTCCAAGCGTGCTGGGCTGAAAAAATGAATATCCCACCATGATTTTGCTCCAAGGTGTTGCTGGTCCGCGAACGGACCTGTGGTTTATGGCAGGAAAGAATACGCAAGATAGATGCCAGTTTTGCATCAATTTAACTCATTGAAAACAAACAGTAAAAATTTGATAGATGTTTGATATGTGGGCCTAATTTGCACTCTGTATCAAAAAGGTGAAAATATTGCCGGGTCGAAAGATAACCATGTGTTAGATTATAGTTACGATGCCGGGTATACTTCGGCGAGATACGGCTCACGGCAAATGAGGTTCAATTATTCGATGAGTATTTCGAAAGTAGGGGGAGCAAAAGAGGCCGCGCCTGGACGTAAGAAAGGTAAGGCTTCCACCAGTGACAGCGGGTTTGCAGATCAGTTGAAGGGAGCACAAGGCAGCGAAAGCGTTGCGCCTTCGGTTGAAAGTGCAGGAGTAGGCGCGGTCGAATCGGTTTTTGCGCTGCAGGAAATCCCGGATGCAACGGACGGGCGTTCACGTACGATCCTGAGAGATTATGGAAATGATCTTCTTGAGCGGCTGGATGAGATGCGCCTTGGGATATTGGATGGAATATATTCAAAAGACAAGCTTGCCGAACTTGCACAGAACCTTCGAAAAAAGCGCTTGGATAGCGATGATCCTCGTCTCAATGAGATCATAGACGCGATCGAATTACGTGCCGAGGTTGAAATTGCAAAATTGACACGGAAACCTTAAATTTTTTCACCTTCTTTCTGGCAACCTTCTGCTTCATGGATATCAATAGGTTTGACTTAAAAGCATCAATTTTAAAACGGGCTTGCGATAACCGTTGTGCCCTCCTATATTCCCGCCGGATTTTACGATTTGTATATTGCAGTCCGGAGAAAGTTAGGCATGACAGTTACGTTACCTCCTGATTACAAACCTTCTGAGAAAGATGAGTTTATGAACGAGCTTATGGTGGAACATTTCCGCCAGAAATTGCTCGCCTGGAAAGCGGACCTTCTAACAGCGTCAAATGACACCTTGCAACAATTGCAGGAAGGTGGGGTAGTTGAAGCTGATATTGCAGACCGTGCATCAATTGAGACTGATCGCTCACTCGAACTGCGTACTCGTGACCGGGCGCGCAAACTGATCAATAAAATTGATGATGCATTAAGCCGGATCGAAGACGGTTCTTACGGATATTGCGAAGAATCAGCAGAACCGATCAGCATTCGCCGTCTCGAAGCCCGCCCAATTGCTACAATGAGCATCGAAGCCCAGGAACGCCATGAGCGGATGGAAAAGACCCACCGCGACGACTAGTTCTCTGTTGATAAAAAGACGGTATGACAAAAAAAGAGGCCGGTGCGAAAGCACCGGCCTTTAGTTTGTCCAGATCCGACCTTGGTCGACCTAGAACGGGAACAGAATATCCCACATCTCCATACCCCAGCGCGGTTTCTGCAAACCGCTAAGAGTGCCGCGTCCGCCATAGGCGACCCGCAGTTCAGCGATGCTGTCATCAGTAATCGTATTGTCAGAATCAATGTCGTTAGGCCGGATAACACCGGTAACCATCAATTCACGAAGTTCAGCATTAACCCGAACTTCCTGGCGCCCCATAACGACCAGTGAGCCGTTGGGAAGAATTTGTGTAACCACTGCGGCGAACGTCAAGCTCAGGGCTTCAGACCGTTCTATCGTTCCGTCCCCGTCGGTGGCATGGGTTGAATTGAAGTTGGCAATTTGCCCGCCAAGACCGCCTACATCACCAATAGCTTGCGGGAGCACTTTATTTAATTCTGCTTCAATACCCAGTAAATCAGCAACATCAACATCTTCGCTGTCTTCACGATCCCGTGCAGTATGGTTTTTAAACGTAGCACTATCATCCAGTGACATTTTGATGGTTACCAGGTCGCCGACTTCCTTCGCCCGATGATCTTTGAAAAACGCACGGGCCCCGGCACGCCATAATGAATTCGGGTTCTCTTCTGCAACTCTCGGGGCAGGCATTGGCAGGCTTACGGGCTGGTAATTGGGGCGTGCCTGCGGGTTCTCAATTTTAGAAATTACCGGATCCTCACCAACTTCCGACAGGCGGGTGAGAACATTACAGCCGCTAAGCAGGGCTGTTGTTAATCCCGTCGCGATCAGGCTGAATACAAGCTTTCGGGTTTGTTTATTTATTCTTATCAGGGTCATCGTCTTCTCCAATATCATGGCATTTCCGCGCATGATTATTTTCAGTTCATTGCAAGCTGGGCAGGTGGACGCACGGCGACACGACCACTGCCAATAACTTCAGCTTCGATAATGGTATTGCTTTGGGTGTTTCTGACTTGGATAACGTCGCCGTCGCTGCCGTTAGTAACCGCCTTGCCCTGGGCCGTCAGGGTCATTTTAGGAACCCACAACATGATGGTGACCAAAGATCCTTTTTCGACCAGAACAGGGCGGCGGACGGATGCCGCGCGGATAGGCTGGCCTGCGCGCAACCCACGCCGTGGGGTTTTGCCGACAATATCATTCTCGTTAACGATCATATCTGTCTGCAGGCGACGGGAGCGGACCTTAACCCACTTGACATCCTGTCTTTTGATAATTTCTCCGCTGAGAATGCGACGAACCGGAACAGGAACCTCTGTGGTCCTGTGAAGACGGCCCGTGACCCGCATCCGCTTGGCACCGGGATCACCGGCTGGAGCGTAAATCATTGCCGAAAACCGTAATGTCCGCGGATCGAAGATCGTATCGTCAACACCGACCGTAGCAATCGAGTCTCCTGGTACGTGCAGGCGCAAAGTGCGGTTGGAAAAATCGATCTCCATATCAGGGTCAATATCATTATCGGCGAGAGCAATCAGGATTTCTTCGGCAATCTGCTCGCGATTAATGATTGTGCTGCTACGCTCTATGACCACACGATCAAGACGACTCAATGGCCGCCAGGCCAACTTGTTAGCCCGTGCGACCTGATAAAGCCATTTCGCATCAAAAATAGCCCGTTTCCCGGGGGCAGGAGCATAAGCAACCGTTATGTCTGCGCGGTCGCCAACATTCTTGAACAAGTCACCGAGATGGACGGTTTTACCATCAATTCTCGATGATTCCTGAAGCGAGATTTTGGCTTCTGTAGGGGCATTATTTGCCCGCTCGGCGGCCGCAGACCCGGCAAACACCAGAGTCATTCCCGCCAGAGCGATGAAGAAGAAATTTCTAAACATCAACCGTCTCCCTATCTCAACTGTGTCAGGGTTCCGAGCATTTCATCGGACGTTTGGATCACTTTGGAATTCATTTCGTATGCACGCTGTGCGGAGATCAGGTTAGAGACCTCCTCAACGGCGTTAACGTTTGAAGTTTCCAAAAATCCCTGAAGGATTGATCCGAACCCGGTGCTTGCCGGATTGCCTGTGGTTGCGGCACCTGAAGCCGGGGTTTCCAGATACAGGTTGTCGCCAATTGATTCGAGACCAGCTTCATTGGGGAAGGTTGATATCTGCAACTGCCCAACGGTCGAGAGTGCGGTCGTGCCTTCGATTTTAACCTGCACCTGTCCGGAATTGTTGACAGACACGTCAATGGCGTTGCTGGGGATCGTAATCCCTGGCTGTACAGTATATCCATCGTGGGTGACCAACTGGCCATTCGCATTTAGCTGAAACGTGCCATCACGGGTATACGAGGTTTCCCCAGTCGGCAGGGTGATTTGGAAATATCCTTTGCCCTGTACAGCCATGTCGAAGGTGTTGTCCGTGGCCGTCAGGTTGCCCTGTTCGTGAATGCGATAAACAGCTGCCAGTTTGACGCCAAGCCCTAACTGAACGCCCGATGGAACAATGGTTCCGGCGTCAGAGGAGGTGGTGCCGACACGACGCAGATCCTGATAAATCAGGTCATGAAATTCCGTCCGGCGCCGCATATAGGCGGTGGTGTTCATGTTTGCCAGGTTATTGGACACAACCTCGACGTTTCTTTGTTGAGCCAACATTCCTGTTGCCGCAATATCCAGTGATCTCATTTTCCCGTCCTTTCTTTTTTAGTCACATTGTCCGTTCGCATTGTCTTTTCACGCCTTAAACGACGGCTGCAATGTCACGGACCATTTTTCGTACGCGCTCATCTTCTCGTTCAATAAAGCTCTTAACGCCGTCATACGTGCGATGAACCTGGATCATCCGAGACATTTCGACGATCGGCTGCACGTTTGCGCCTTCCAGCATTCCTTGCTGGACATTTGGGTTTTCAACGGCCTGCGCCGCGGTATTGGTTGCAAATAAGCCGCCGGCTCCGGGGCGTAGTTGTTGTTCGTTTTCAAATTTGACGATTGCGAGTTTTCCGAGCTCGCCGTTTTGTGTGGAGATGGTGCCATCTCTCGCAATCGCGATTTTGGTGTCCCCAGGAGCGAAGAAAACAGGATTTCCACCGTCCGCGAGTACCGGGTCTCCCGCAGTGGTTACAAGCTGTCCGCCCTCGTCCAGCTGAAAGTGTCCATTTCGGGTGTAACGATCACCGCGGTCCGTCTGGATAGTAAAAAAACCCTCGCCGGTTATGCCAAGATCAAGAGGGTTTCCCGTCTTTTCCAACGGACCTTCGCTAAAATCACGTAATGTCGCAATATCGCGAACGTAGGAGATTTTTTCAGCCAGTGGTTTGTGACCACCTTTCGACCGAACAAGGTGTTCGACGAACATCATCTTCTCGCCTTTGAAGCCGGAAGTGTTCATATTGGCGAGATTATTGGCGACAATATCCAATTGCCGCCTTAATCCGCTTTGTCGCGATAATGCGATATATGTTGATGCTTCCATGTTTCCACTGTCCTGTTTGTGCTGTCCACTCGTTCCCGAACTGAACTATGCATGACTTGTGCCAACTTGAAAGTATGAGCAATATCAAATGGTTATGTGGAAGCGTGTTGCGTCATGTCTGCACATCTGGGCTATAACAGGCGAAAACAACCCGGCAGAATTTTCTTAAGGTGATTGTGAGATAAATGATTTTCCGCAACGCCAATGGTTGCCCCCAATTCATTGGATTTGGTAGTCTGTGATTCGCAAAACCTGCTGTGCCCAGTTTTGAGTGTTTTCGGTGGGGCAGAAGCGTATTGTAGCGTCGAGTTGAATTCGATGTTGTTATGGATTTTCAATGTTCGGTATGGTGGTTTCAATGAGTTGTTAACCAAGCCGACGTATATTCAAAGCCGAAGGTCCCGGAATTCCGGTTCCTTACTTTGGTCCGAAAGTAGAGCATGGCCGACGAAGACGAAGAAGAACCGGAAGACGAAGAAGAAAGTGAATCCGGCGATGAGGCGGAGTCGGCTGGTGGTGGCAAGAAAAAGCTCTTCATCATCATCGGCCTGATTTTGCTTCTGGTTGTCGGCGGATTGGCTGGTGCCTATTTCACGGGATTGATGGATCCAGTAATTGAAATGATTACAGGGGCTGAACCGAAAACGGAAGGCGATGAAGAAGATTCTGAGGACTCGGCTGCTGCCGTATTTTATGATTTGGAAGAAATGTTGGTTAACCTGAATACCGGGGGCAGAAAATCAAGCTTTCTTAAAATCAGGATAAGCCTGGAACTGGCTAGGGCAGAAGATATACCGCGAATTGAAAGCGTCATGCCGAGGATTGTTGATAATTTTCAGACCTATTTACGAGAACTGAGGATTGATGATTTGAAAGGTTCTGCAGGGATGTATCGGTTACGGGAAGAGATGCTGCGCCGCGTAAGTGCAGCCAGCGCACCGGCTAAAATTAAAGACGTATTGTTCAAGGAAATGCTGGTTCAGTGATGAGAATACGACAAGAGGTATCCAACTTATGACGGCTCCTGGTGATGAAGAACAAGATGCACTGGCTGCAGAGTGGGAGGCCTCGCTTGGTGGCGATGATGATGACGATGGCGAGGACCAAGACGATTTAGCTGCTGAGTGGGAAGCCATGATGGGCGACGATGACAGCGATGCTGTCGATGACGGTAGTGCGCCCGCCCGCGAATCAACCCGTGTTCTTAATCAGGATGAAATCGATAGTTTACTTGGTTTCGACGACGAGCACGAAGACGATGGTCAGAAATCCGGTATCCAGGCGATTTTGTCGAGTGCCCTCGTTTCGTACGAACGTCTGCCAATGCTGGAGGTCGTATTCGATCGGCTCGTCCGCCTAATGTCGACATCGCTTCGTAATTTTACATCCGATAACGTTGAAGTTTCTCTCGATAATATCGCCTCAATACGTTTTGGCGATTACCTGAACTCGATTCCTCTGCCCGCGATGCTAAGTGTGTTCAAGGCGGAAGAGTGGGATAACTATGGTTTGATTACGGTTGATTCCTCGCTGATATATTCCATCGTTGATGTGCTTCTTGGCGGGCGGCGCGGTACGGCGGCCATGCGGATTGAAGGGCGCCCATATACGACGATTGAACGCAGCCTCGTAGAACGTATGGTGCACGTGATGCTGGCTGATCTGAGTGCTGCGTTTGAACCCCTGAGCCCGGTTACCTTCCGGTTCGACCGGCTGGAAACAAACCCCCGGTTCGCAACCATTTCTCGCCCTTCAAATGCGGCCATCGTTACGCGACTCAGAATTGATATGGAAGATCGTGGCGGACGGTTGGAGTTGTTGTTGCCCTATGCCACATTGGAGCCAGTTCGTGAACTTCTCCTGCAAATGTTTATGGGGGAAAAGTTTGGTCGGGATTCAATTTGGGAAACCCACCTCGCGGAAGAATTATGGATGACGGAAGTCGATCTGGAAGCGGTGGTTGATACCCAGATCATGCGGTTGAGTGATGTTTTCGATTTAAAGGTTGGGTCTCGGATTATGTTGGGTGCGACACCTGACTCCGTTATCCGCCTAAATTGCGGTGAAATCCCCATGTATCTCGGGCGAATGGGACGAAAAGGTGATAATATTGCGGTAAAGATTGAAGGTCGCATACAAAAGATGCCGAAGGGTTAGGTCCAATGTGTATGTTTGAGAATAAATCAGTCAATCAAGGGAGGGTGAAATGCCTCTTGCGTTGATGCTTGATATCCTTGTAGCCGTTTTGTTGGTCGTGACAATTGCGTATGCATATTTACTCAATAAGCGCTTGTCTGGCCTGCGTCGTGACAAAGGTGAATTGGAAAAAATGGCGCTCAATTTTCACACCGCCACGGATCGGGCGGAAGAAAGTATTGCGCGGTTGAAGATCAATGTTGAGACGCTTCAAAGTAGCATGGAAAAAGCAGAATCCCTTCGTGATGATCTGGTCTTTCTGTCTGAGCGCGGCGGGTCGGCGGCGGATCGGTTGGAAGTTGCTGTGCGAGCAGCACGCGATGAGGCGGGATTGAGCCCGGCTCCCGCCAAACCGGCTGCGCGAAGCACGAACCGTGTGGAAACACGCGATCAGGCACCATCACCGAAGGCAGCGGATGAGAAAATTGGGTCAGATCGCGCAAGTCTGACAGCTGACCCGGCTATGCGGGCGGGGGGCGATGAAGGTGTTTCGGAAGCCGAGAAAGAACTGTTGAAGGCCTTGCGTTCAGCAGGGTGATGAAAATCAAGAAATGATATTCAAAGGTACGCAGTCATGAAATTTCTATCCAAAGTGCGCTTTTTGCCGGTCACAATATTTTTTGCCGTCATGATGTTGACGGTAAAAATTGATAGTATCCGTGAAGGTTTGCAGGAATTAAACTCGCCGGCCATTGAGATGGCGAGCGCGGTTGCGCAAACAGCACCGCAGGAACTTCCACCGGAAGCGGCGAGCGAAAGTCTGCCATCAGCGGAAGAAACAGCTGCTGCTGATGCAGAAAGCGAAATTGAAGAAGAGCAGGCGACCTCGATGCTGGTCACCAATGATCCGACATTGTTGACGCCAGCTGAAATCGAACTTCTTCAACAGTTGTCTGCGCGGCGTAAAAATCTGGATACTCAAGAGCGCGAAATGGAAATGCGCGATGGACTTTTGAAGGCTGCAGAAACAAGGATCGATAAAAAAATCGGTGAGTTGCAGAATCTGCGCGAAACTATTTTCGGCTTGATTAAAAAATTCGATTCTCAGCAAGACGCAAAACTCCAGAGTCTGGTCAAAATATACGAAAATATGAAGCCGAAAGACGCAGCTCGAATCTTCGAAAACCTGGAACTTGAAACACTGCTTGAGGTGGCTGAACGTATGAAGGAACGAAAGCTCGCGCCTATAATGGCTAAGATGGACCCCGAAAAGGCGCGGGAAATGACCGTGGAACTGCGCAATTTAAGGCAATTGCCGAAAACTGAGGACCAGATTGGCGGGTAATGAAATATATTGGTGTGTAATGAAACATTTTGACACGGGATTATCCTTGTTGCGCAGGGGTCACACGTTGTAATAATTATGAATAACGGGATGTGAGTAAGTTGACTTATTCTTGCATCAGTTAATTAGTTTGGATTTTTAATGTTTTGTGCATTGTTTTCCATTACATGGATAGGTATCCAAATAATGGGAAGATTCGATAGAAAATAGAAGTGGAGTGTTAAATGGCCGTCGATAAAAATATGAACATCCTGATCGTGGATGATTATAAGACGATGCTCCGGATTTTGCGTAACCTTCTTCGTCAATTAGGTTTTAATAATATTGAAGATGCGACGGATGGATCGATGGCCCTGCAGAAGCTCCGGCAGGCTAAATTTGACTTCGTTATCTCAGATTGGAATATGGAGCCAATGACCGGTATCCAGCTTCTTCGTGAAGTCCGCGCCGATGACAGTTTGAAGCATCTTCCGTTCATTATGATTACGGCGGAAAGTAAATCCGAAAACGTGATCGCAGCTAAAGAAGCCGGTGTTTCCAATTACATCGTTAAGCCGTTCAACGCGGAAACGCTGAAAACGAAAATGTCATCGGTTCTGGGTGAGTTCTAAAGAATTCTCTCAGACGAGACGTTCCTATCCATCCATTTGATCGGGAGGGCGGAATGCCTGCGGGGATTGTCGATCCGGATATAGAGGCAAAATTAACTGTGCTTCGCAAAAGGCACGGAGATGTCGTCGCCGTTGCGGACATCTCAGATGTGGTCGAGAGCATTATGTCCTCAATGAAAGGGGACCTTACGGCAACGGATCTCGAAATTTACAACGAACTTGAAGCACTTGGCCGCTATATCCACGAAGCAAAAGACGATATTGCTGCGCTGCGCCCGGATGAGGTGAAAGACAAATACCTGCCAAGCGCAACCGATGAGCTTGACGCCATTGTCCAGGCGACGGAAGTCGCGACCAATACGATCATGGATGCAACAGAGATCGTCGATGGCGTAATGGGCGATGTCGATAGTGAAGTCGCAGATAAATTGATGGAAGCAACATCAACAATATATGAAGCCTGCGGATTTCAGGACATCACTGGACAACGCATCACAAAGGTCTGTAAGGCATTGCAGGATATCGAGGAAAAAATCGATGGCCTTGTTAGCGCGTTCGGCAGCGAAATTGATAAAGTAAAAGAAGCCCAGCTTGCCCAGGGTGATCAGGATAACACGATCACAGATGAGGACTTGCTAAACGGCCCACAGTTGGCAGAAGAAGCCAAATCGCAAGATGATATTGACGCCTTACTTGCAAGCTTCGACTAGAATGGCATGGAAGACGGTGCTCTAACCTTTCCGTCGGCCACTGAGGAAGATCGGGGGTCTTCTAATGTTGCTATGTTTCTGTCGTTATTCCTTCTTATCCTTGCATTTTTTATTCTGCTGGTCGCGATATCCACCTTTGAGAAGGTAAAGTCTGAAGCGGTGATGGACAGTCTTTCTTCGACTTTTACCAAAGTGTTACAGACGGATAGAGACCCGACCGAGCGTTCGGCCAATGACGGTTCAATATTGGCTGGCCACCAGTTTCAGGATCAGGTCACCGATTTGTTTGCAACAACTTTACAGGTGGCGAAAGTTACTGTGGTTCAGCCAGGTCGATTAATGCGTGTGTCCGTTCCGACTGCGTCGATGTTCGCGCCAGGGGAAGAAGAAGTCCGGTCCGGAATTATTCCTCTCCTTGATCGTATCGTGGCCTCTCTTAGTGGGCGCCCGCCTGGGCTTCATTTCGAAATGGAATTTGTAATGGGCGTTGATCTCACTGATAAAGGAGAACTGCCAATTACGAAGACATTAGGGTTGTCGCGAGTCAGTGGCGTCGCTCAGGCGATGGCAGAGCGAGGGGTTCCGCCGGATGCAATTTCAATTGGTTTGCAGGCAAGAGACCCGAGCACAGTTGTGATTTCGTTTTATGTCCGAGATGAAGATGAACAACAATTCCGGTATTTGGTGCCGGATCCCGAACTCGAAGACGATCTATAGGGTAGAGCTGGTATGGTCGCACGTAGATTCCGTCGTAGAAAGCTGGATGCATCCCTGACTCAGATGCCGTCATCGGACGAGGCCGCAAGTCAAGCATGGCTTCTCACGTTTACTGATCTTGTTTCATTAATGCTGACATTTTTCGTTTTGCTGTTTTCTATGTCCAACGTGAATGTCGCTGAGTGGGAAAATGTAGTCAGTTCGCTCAATAAATCTTTACAGCCGACGCCTGAAAAGGCCGTTCCAGTCGTAAGCGCAACGTTTAATATTGGAACAATATTCCGCAAACGTGCAATAAATCTTGATTATCTGGTCGGTGTTTTGAAAGACAGTATTGCCCCTGTTGAACTGCTTGCCGATACACGGGTCATACGACTTGACGATCGTTTGGTTATTTCACTGCCTGGGGATCTGTTGTTCCAGCCGGGGCGGGCAGTCATGACTGAGAAAGCGGCTGAAGCAATGTTTATTCTTGGCGGCGTTTTTCGTAATATGGACAACGAGATTGGTGTCAATGGCCATACTGATCAATTGGCACCAGTTGGTGATGACTATCGGTCGAACTGGGAGCTTTCAACGGCCAGGGCTTTAGCTGTTGCCAACTCATTACGGGGCGCGGGGTATAGGGATAAAATTGTGGGCTTCGGGTATGCAGATAGCCGGTTTCAAAACCTGCCAAAAATGGCGGAGGCGGAACGCCGTACTCTTGGCCGACGTGTTGATATTATTGTAATGCCGGGTGTGAGTGTCGATTGATGCGAAGAACCGTCTTTTCCATTATTTCTGGTGTGCTCTTGGCGCTGGTGATGACCTCGCTCGCCGCGCATGCGGACCCGGTTCAGGTCCGCGCCGCAAGGCACCCCGATTTCGGGCGTATCGTATTTGTCTGGGATGCGCCGGTCGGACATCAGTTGCTGGTTCAAGATGGCGGGATTGTTCTTCGGTTTAATCGCCCTATCGAGGCGTCCTATCAGCGAACGCTGGGGATCCTCAAGCAATATATCAAAAGTGCAGTCCCTGAAGCGGATGGCCGTGGTGTCTTCTTTTCTCTGAGGGGGAAGTTCGATGCCTATAGTTATGATTCCGGCCGGTCTGTGGTTGTTGAGATTGCGGATATACCCGGTACAGCCACAAAACAGCCTGCACCCTCTCCAAAGCTTGAATCCGCCGCCGCGGCAGTCACCCAATCGACACCAAAATCTTCAGCCCAGGCTTCGCCAGTACCGAAAGATTTGCCAACAATTGGTATAAGGGCAGGCGCCCACCCTGATTACACCCGTATCGTGTTCGATTGGCCAAGCAAGGTCCCTTACTCGATGGTCCAAAAGGGTGGGGTGGTTACATTGCAGTTTGAACAGGCTGCAAAACTTAATCTTCGCCGTCTCCTCGCCAACCCGCCGCGATTAGTCGGGAAAGTCGTAAGCAAGACCGTCGGTAATACGACTCACGTCGCATTTGCCGTTCCGGCCACCTCCAATGTAAGGCATTTTCTGTCCGGGTCGAAGGTCGTTCTTGATGTTCGTGAACCCTCGGGTTCAGAAGAAATAGTATCATTACCAAACGATGTTTTGGCTTCTGTGGCACCAGAAGTTCCGGCAACGGCAACACAACAAGCTGAAAAGCCAAAGACAGCAGAAGTCCCAAAATCGTCGGCGGGCAAGGATAAGCCTAAAGAAGCGGCTACTGCGGCCAAAACGGTCGAGACTGCCACTCCTGAAGCATCTACGTCGCCTGCGGCTCCCGTCAAGCTGCAACCGACTGCGCAAGCGGCTGGTTCCAGTGAACATCAGGCCACTCAGACTCAAGCCTCCCGCGCTGCCCCACCTGATCTGGGGGCGGATGTAAAGGAAGCCGTCGTCAGTGTTAGCCAGAATACAAGCGAAGCTGGCGGAATGGACCTTCGCTTTGACTGGGATGAACCCGTAGCGGCTGCTGTCTTTAGACGAGTTGGGAAACTCTGGATCGCTTTCGATGCCAAACGGAAGGTCAATATCGATCTGATTATGGGAGGGAAGCCAGTTGCAAAGAAGGAAGGTGAAGAGAGCACGCCGCCTCCACCCAATTTAAGTAAAATGGTGTTCGGCGTTGAACAATTAGCGGCAACTGGCGGAACCGTGCTTCGGCTTTCAGCAGCTCAGGAGGTTAACCCGTCTTTACGGCGCGAAGGGTTCAGCTGGATTCTGACTTTCCGAAAGCAACCCCTAGAGGCGAAAACGCCTATAGAGATCAATGCGCAACCTAATTCTCCAGTGGGTGCGCGAATCTTTTTGCCGGTTCCTGAACCTGGTATTCCGATTGGCGTAACTGATCCGGATGTTGGTGACAATATGGTAATTGTCCCCTTAATTCCCTTGAGCCATGGGGTTGTTCGCGAACATATATACCCGGAAGTCCGCCTGCCAGTGACGGGTCAGGGCGTGGTTGTTCTATCCATGACAGATAATCTGCGAGTCCGACCATTGCGCCAAGGCGTTGAACTGGCAAGTGCGGTTCCGTTAAGCATTTCCAGCGTATCCGCTGCGGATGCTGCCGGATCTAAATTGGGAGCGATTGGCCCAATTTCCCGTATTCTTGATCTTGAGCGCTGGAATTCTGCAACGCTGGAAGATTTTGTGGGCACCAAACAACGCCTTCAAACTTCGCTTGCCAAAGCGCGCGGCGATGAAGCAAAGAAGACAGCACGCTGGAATTTGGCTAATTTTTTCTTTGCTAATGCCTATGCGGCTGAAGCGCTTGGTATTCTCAGTCTGATTGCCACGGCAACGCCTGACGTGGCGAAAACGCCCGAGTTTAATTTGCTCAAAGGTGGGAGCAACTTTCTGATGGCGCGCTATGGGCAAGCTGCGGAGGATTTGGCGGACCCGGGGCTCGATGATGTTGATGAAGGGGCATTTTGGCGTGCTGCCGTGATTGCAAAGTCCGGGCAGATGGTTGGTGCAGCTCATGAACTCAGGCGGACCGGAGCAACACCGCAACCCTACCCAAAGCCGCTCCGCTTTCCGCTCGCCTTACTGGCCGCCGAAGCGGCCGTTGAAATCGGGGACATCGAGCAGGCACAAAAATTCCTTGATGCATTAAGTTCCGCTGAGCCATCTTCGAGCCAAAAAGCTGAGATCGGGTTTATTGCGGGCAAACTTGCTGAAGTTGGTGGTGATGAAGAGGGTGCCATTACGAAATGGGAAGAAGTGTTGAAGGTTGATAACCGGTCGACTTATGTAAGAGCCAGCTATGCCCGCGTTGATTTGCTTATGAAAATGCAGGAGATGGAGCCTGCTGAGGCAATCGAAATTCTGGAGCATTTACGCTATCTCTGGAGAGGAGATGATTTCGAGTTCCTTCTTCTACGTCATCTCGGACGGTTATATCTTGATGAAAATGGATTCCGTAAGGGGTTGCAGTCATTACGTCAGGCGGCAACCTACTATCGTGATCATGAAGAAGCGCCGCAAATCACACAGCAAATGATCGATACCTTTAATTTTCTATATCTGAAAGATGGCGCCGATCGCATTGCCCCGGTGACAGCCATTGCGCTCTATGAAGAGTTTCGTGAACTCACGCCAGCCGGTCGAGCAGGCGATGAAATGATCAGAAAACTGGCGGACCGGTTGGTCAAGGTTGATCTTCTTGAACAGGCCGCAAACCTTTTGGACAATCAGGTTCGTTTCCGCCTGAACGGGGTCGAAAAGGCGCTGGTTGGTGCCAACCTCGCGTTGGTTCGAGCACTTGCAAAGGAATACGATAAAGTTATCGAAGTTCTGGATGCCACCCAAACTCCCGGAATTCCGGATGATCTGGTTGCAAGGCGTCGCCATCTTCGGGCTCATGCTCTGATGGAATTGAAAAATGGCGAAGATGTCTTGGCGGTATTGGATCAGGACAAGTCGATTGATGCGGATTTGATCCGGGCTGAAATGTTCTGGGATGATGCCGATTGGGTGAATGCATCGCAATCATTACGCCGTGTGATTCGCGGTGTTGGCATAAAACCCGGGCAGGAACTGGATGATGAGCAGGCAATCCGAGTTCTCAATCTTGCTACCGCTTATACGCTTAGCAGCAACGAGAGGGCCTTGGTCAGAATTCGTCAGGATTATGCTGTCCCTATGGCAAAGACCCGTTTTAATGAAGCATTTCGGTTGGTTGCTGCGCCATTATCGGTTGGTTTGATAAATCCGAACAGTGTTTCCCAGCGTATCAAAATGGTGACCAATTTCCGTAGCTTCCTGGATAAGTATAAAGAACAGCTGGAAAGCAGCGAACTTAGCGCCCTCACCAACGTCGGGCGAATTCTGGAAAAAGCGAGCGCACCACCCGGTGAAGGTTAATTCCTTGGTCTTTATCCGCCACCAAAACTTCGAACAATTGATCCAACGACCATATACCAGCCGTCAACCAGCACGAAAAAGATGATCTTAAACGGCAAGGCAATGATGATCGGTGGCAGCATCATCATGCCCATAGCCATCAACACCGAGGCAACAACCATATCGATGATCAAAAAGGGCAGGAACAGCAGAAAGCCCATTTCAAAGGCGCGGCGCAACTCTGAAATCATGAATGCCGGGATAAGAATCCGGATGGGCATTTTTTCGCCGCGTATTTCTTCAATATCCTGTCCGGAAAAATCTGCAAATAATGACAAATCCTGCTCGCGAACATGTTTTAGCATAAAGAGCTGAAACGGTTTAAGCGTTCGGTCAAAGGCTTCAAATTCATCAATTTCCTCCTCAATCATGGGTCTCAGGCCTTGATCATAAGCGGCTTGAAAAGTTGGCATCATGACGAAGAATGTCAGGAAAAGGGCCAGACTGACCAGCACCTGTGTTGGCGGCGTTTGTTGTGTGCCCATGGCTGTTCTTAGAAATGACAACACCACCATAATTCTGACAAATGAGGTCATCATGATCAGGATTGATGGGGCTAGACTGAGGACGGTTACCAGCGTGACAATTTGTATTATACGGCCGGTCGCTTCCCCACCTGCACCACCTAGATCAATGTTCAATGATTGCGCCGACGCCGGATCGGACAGCCAGGTTAGTAACAGGCTCAGGCCAATTGTAATGGCAATGCTGGCGGCGGACCAAACCAGTGGACGCAGCAGCAGACGCAAACGTTCACGCATGGGCTGGATCGCAAAATGACGTATGCTTTGAAACCGAACCGTCATATCTTTCGTGTCTCCGCATTTCCATCTTGATTTTCTGGTGAGGTGGGATCATCAGTATTTGGTCCCTCGGAGACATGTTCAAGGGCGTTTTGAAAGGCTGTTTTGCCGTGCTTTGCAGGTATAGATGTTTCAATGACTGTTTCCGTCGTTGGGCCTAACATCACTAGATGTTCGACATCGTCACGGCGGATCAAAACCAAACGTCGCCTACCATCAATGGGTGCAACCTCAACCACGGACAAACGTTTTTCACCATCACGGCGAGTGGCGGCAGCGGGAAATCCAAATCCTGCGCGCCTTGCAATCATCGCCAGGATGACGATGAGTGCCAGAACAAATACCAGCGCGACCAGAAATCGGAAATATCCGCCAAGATCCATTAATTTTCATCCTTTGGGGAATTTTGTGTCGTGCGAACGGCATGGCGGATGACATCTGTACCCAGGCTCTGTTGTTGGCTTTTTAATTCCTGGGCTAGGTGGTTTAGGTTTTCAATCATTGAGACGATTTTGGTTTGCAATGTTTCCGAGTCCTCTGGCGGTATGTTCTGGATATTTAGGCAAAAGGCCTGCACCAGGTCTTGAATTTCGGATAAATCGATAACCTCGCCATCGCTGACGGAATCGCGGGCTTCGGCGATCATTCCTGTGATTTCATTCAGTTGCTCCAGCGCCTCGCTCATTGCTTATTTCCTGTTCCTGCCCAAAGGGCTGCCAAATCGGCAGCGCTTGCAATATTCGGGTCCGTATCCGGGTCGGTTTTTTCGGGGTCCTGAATGTTTGGGTCCATCGCGTTATTAATTTGATATACGTATGTGAGGATTTCAGCAACGGCGGCGAAGGCATCAATCGGAATTTCTGAGTCAATATCGACGGCGCCCAGAAGTTCAGCAAGGTCCGCATCTTCGCGAACTTTGATGCCGTTCTGGAATGCGATTGCCAGAATTTGTTCTGCAATCCGCCCTTTGCCGCCGGCGACGACGGTTGGAGTGCTGGCCTTGCCATCCTTTTGCTGAATGGCAATCGCGACGGAATCCTTGGTCTCAGGTAGTGCTTTGATATTTGTCTGGTCTGGGTCCTCAGATGGCATCATTACAACTTTCTGATCGAATATCGCACTACAGTGACGGCGTCAGCTTAACAAATCTCTAAGCGCGGGACCATCATCGCCAGTTGTTTGAGTTATTTGAACCATAAACTCTTTGCGTTGGTAACTGATTGTTAAGAAACCCGGCAGATAATGCCTAGTGGAAATTCAGCGGCAATCCGTCTTCAGAGAAGGCGGCGGGCTCTGGATAACAAAGCGAAGTGCGGAGCGCCGATTTATGGCATTTGATGACCTCACGATTTTTTCTGCCGTCAAGAAGCGGCTGAACTGGTTGACTCAGCGTCAGGAAATCCTGTCGCAGAACATCGCTAATTCGGATACGCCGAAATACGCCGCTAAGGATTTGAAGGCTTACAAATTCACGGAACTGATCCGGCGTGAAGGCATGCAATTGAATATGAACGTCAGTGAAGCTGGCCATTTGCCGGGCAAACGCAAACGCATTCGCGATTACCAAGAAATGGAGGTTCGTCGCCCGTTTGAAACGTCACCTGGCGGAAACTCGGTCGTGCTTGAAGAGCAAATGGCAAAAATCAACGAATCACAAATTAATCATAAGCTGACGACGAACATCTACAAAAAACATCTTCTGATGTTCAAAATTGCACTTGGCAAATAACAACGGCGATATTGGTTGGGAAACGGAATAGGACATTATGGACGATATTATTAAAACCATGCGAATTTCATCCGCCGGGATGCGGGTGCAGGGCGAGCGGCTAAAGGTAATTTCCGAAAACCTGGCGAACGCCAATTCCCTGGCTCAGGACCCTAACGGCAAGCCTTATCGGCGCCAAACCATTTCTTTTAGGAACGTCCTTGATCGCTCAATGGGACTGAACCGGGTCGAGGTTAGTAAAATTCGCCCTGATACATCTGAGTTTGGCAAAAAATTTGACCCAAATCATCCTGCTGCTGATGCGGATGGTTACGTTTTGACACCAAATGTGAACACCCTTATCGAAATGTCAGATATGCGCGAAGCACAACGGTCTTATGAAGCCAATTTGGAAGTTATCAAGGCGTCGAAAGCGATGCTTTCCGGTGTCATTGAGGTATTGCGCTAACAACAACCAAACATAAGCGACAGACTGGACAAAAATTACCGGCTTTCGCGATCAGGAACGGGAACAAGAAAAATGACAACACCAGCTCAAAGTTACGTAAGTGCTGTTAACGCCTACTCCAACGCTGCTCGGGGCAAGCCCTCAATGGGGATGACGCCCGAAGACAGCTTGCAGCAAAACGGATTCGCTGATTTGGTTAAGGATGCCATCCAGGAAGCCGCCAAAATAGGTGAGCGTGGAGAGAAGGTTTCCATAGCTGGAATTAATGACCGGGCCGATGTCAATCAGGTGGTCACCGCCATGGCTGAAGCCGAGTTGACCTTGCAAACAGTTGTTTCCGTGCGCGATAAAGTTCTTGATGCATACAAAGAGATCATTCGCATGCCGATGTAGTGGATAGGCAACTCCCTGAAAAATCGTTATAATGGTATAATGAAGTCAGCGGAGTACATCCCCCATGAGCGTAACGGAATAATCATATGAACGAAGCCGCCGTTATTGAACTGGGCCGTGAAAGCATGTGGGTCGTTCTGAAAATTGCCGGGCCGATCATGATGATGGGATTGGGAATCGGTCTTATCATCGCCCTTTTTCAGGCCCTCACGACAATTCAGGAAATGACTCTGACATTTGTTCCGAAAATTCTGGTTATTTTGGGGTCGGTGATTTTGTTTCTGCCCTTTATGATGACGACAATAATTGAGTTCTCACGAGCATTATTCGACCGGATGACGGCGCTGGGTTAGCGCGATGCTTCAAGAACTTCTCCAGCTTAATATATTTGCCTTTTTCCTTGTGTTCGCCCGAATTGGCTCTGCGATAGCGCTTATGCCAGGGTTCGCTTCTGGGTATGTTTCAGCCAAAATACGGCTGGCGATTGCCTTGACGATCGGATTTGTGCTGACGCCTGTATTGGCCCCCCAGTTGCCGGTGCCGCCGGCAAGCTATGTTGGATTGGTTCTGTTGATCGTCGGGGAGGTCATTATTGGTGGATATATAGGCTTCCTGGCGCGTGTTTTGATCGGCGCATTGCAGACTGCGGGAACCTTGATTGCCTATTCATCATCAATGGCAAATGCATTGATCAATGACCCCATTTCCGATCAGCAAAGTTCAACCGTATCCGGGTTCTTGATGACGATAGGACTGGTGTTAATTTTTGTTGCGGATTTTCATCATCTCATGCTTCAGGCTGTCGTTGACAGCTACACACTGTTCCGCCCAGGTGCCGGATTCCCGGCCGGGGATTTCACTTACTATTTAGCCCGCCAGATTGCAGAAAGTTTTGCCCTGGGATTGCAGATGGCAGCCCCATTTATGATCGTCGCATTGACCTACTATATCGGGCTCGGAATTCTCGGGCGATTAATGCCGACATTACAAGTGTTCTTTTTTGGGATGCCGTTTCAAATCGCCGCACAGATTTGGGTGTTGACGGTTACGGTGTCGGGCATAATGTTGGTGTTCTTACAACATTTTCAGGAAACCTATACGCGGTTTCTGACGCCGTAATGTTAATTAGGGATCGAAATGGCTGACGAAGACGACGCCTCAAAAACAGAAGACCCGACTGACAAGAAGCTTGGCGATGCGCGCAACAAAGGTCAGATCGCCACGTCCCAAGAGGTCAAGAACCTGGGTATTCTCATAGCGGCGACCGCAGGTTTAATGTTTATTGCGCCAAGTATGGCGAACAACATCCGCGTTACCATGTTCCCTTTTATTCAGAGCCCCCATGAGTTTGCCATGGATTTTGATAACCTTCATGTGGTTATTACTGATCTGATGCTTGATCTGGCCTGGATAATGGCACCAATTTTCGGGTTATTGATGACGGCAGCTTTTTTCTCAAATGTTATGCAGTCTGGGATCGTATGGGCGGCCCAGAAAATCAAACCAGAATTGTCGAAAATATCTCTTAAAACCGGCATCAAGCGGATGTTTTCCGCGAGAACCGTGATGGAGTTTATCAAAGGGATATTAAAACTGCTGACTGTAGGCTTGGTCGCTTTTGGTATGGCCATTCCACTGCTGAGCGACATAGAGGTCATCCCACAAATGGACTTTCTGTATTCGCTGGAGCGAATTCAACTGATCGCGGTTCTTTTGGCCAGTGCCACTGTCGCAGTCATGGTTGTTATTGCTGGTATGGATTTCGCATTCCAAAAATACAAACATATCAAAGACATGCGGATGACGAAACAGGAAGTAAAGGACGAGCAGAAACAGGCAGATGGGGACCCGCAGGTAAAAGCCAGAATTCGACAAATTCGGACAGATAGAGCACGACAACGCATGATGTCGGCAGTTCCCGAAGCGGACGTGGTAATCACAAACCCTACCCATTACTCAATCGCTCTCAAATATAACATGGAAGCAATGGCCGCCCCGAGACTGGTTGCCAAAGGACTTGACCATGTCGCCTTCCGCATTCGTGAAATAGCCGAGGCGCATGATATTCCACTCGTTGAAAACGCACCGCTGGCGCGCGCGCTTTATGCATCGGTTGAACTGGATGAAGAAATCCCTTCAGAACATTTCCAGGCTGTTGCTGAAGTTATTGGCTATGTTATGCGTTTGCGTGGGAAGCTTCCTCATTGACGAAATATGACTGTATTCGATGACAAAACCAAAAACACCAAAACAGAAAACTGAAAAGCACACGCCTTTTCTGGCGCGTCCAGGGTTGTGGCTGGTTCTAGCAGTTCTGTTTGGCGGATTGATTGCGATTGTTCAATGGCCGCACCCTCGGGCATTGCAGATTGCAGGCGCTTTCGCCGCTTTAAGCTTGTGTTCTTTATTGATGATGGCATGGGCGATCGGGCGTGGAGGGCAGGGCAGGCGTGCCGGGTCCGGTCTTCTGGAAGCCGCGATTAACGAGAATTCTGATGGCGTTATGTTAAGTGATCTTGATGGCGGGTTTGTGTATTCCAACCCGGCGTTTCATCGTTTGCTGTCGTTCGCTGCTGATGCCAAGGCGGACCGACGTGTTCCCTCTATGGAAGCGGTGAGTGAAGCGCTTGATGATGATGCAGCCGAGAAGGTTCGGCGACTTGATCTGGCAGTTCGCGACGGGTCTGCCGGGAATGTGGAATTTTCCGTTCGTCGCGGCCCTACAGATATCGAATGGCGTCGTTTGACTGCGGTTACGGTGTTGTCCAGCCGGGGTGATCCTGATGGTGTCTTGTGGCGAGTTGAGGATATAACAGCCCGGACCGAGCTTGATGTGGTGCGCCATATTGAAGAAAAGCGGATATCTGATTTACTGGACTATCTACCAATTGGGTTCTTTTCCGCTGACGGCGACGGGGTCTTGCAATATGTCAATCAGACTTTGGCGAGGTGGCTTGGTGTTCCGCCCGAGCGACTGACAGGGACACCATTTGCTGAGTATGTTGATGAGATTGGTGGTGAAGGTGACCTTAAACTTCGTGATTCCGAGGGCCGTACGTTTGCCGTCACACTGGAGCAGTCCCAGAAAGATGATGATGATGGTGATGTCGCCTACACACGCTCTGTTGTTTTGCGCGACCTGATCTGGAGTGAGGTGAGTAACCTGCACGCTGATGAGCCGGATGAGCCAGCGAAAACCCCGGAGCGGGGCGAAGATGAGCCCGTGAGCAATATCGGGGCCGGGCAATGGTTGTTCGATGAGGCGCCGGTCGGGATTGTGCTGCTTAATCTTGAGGGGGATGTTACGGATTGCAACCGTGCCTTCCTGAGCTTAATCGGATTACACAAAGACAAAGTACGTGATCGCCCGTTTGTTGACCTGCTGGCGAAAGAGGACCGTAGTGACATCGGGACCAGCTTATCCAAAATTGTCATGGGTATTTCGCGCGGTGGGCAACTTGAGGTGCGGCTTCCGGCAGCACGTGAGCGAGAATTGAGTGTCGCTCTTTATACCAGCCGCATGAGTGACCCGGATGGCGAGGTCAGTGGTCTGGTTCTTCATCTGATCGATGTAACCGAACAGCGCAATCTTGAAGTGCAGTTTTCGCAATCCCAGAAAATGCAGGCGGTTGGCCAGCTTGCAGGCGGGGTTGCCCATGATTTCAATAATCTGCTGACCGCGATGATCGGTTTCAGTGATTTGCTGTTGGACCGCCATGGACCTGATGACCCGTCGTTTAATGACATCCAGCAGATCAAACAGAATGCTAATCGGGCGACTAATTTGGTTCGACAGTTGCTGGCGTTCTCCAGAAAGCAAACCTTGACGCTGGCGCGCCTTGATGTGACAGAAGCCCTCAATGATCTGGCGAACCTGCTGGGCCGTCTAATTGGTGAAAAGGTTGAGCTTGCTTTTGATCCCGGTCGGGATTTGTTCCCTGTTCAGGCGGACCGGGGGCAGTTTGATCAGGTGATTATCAATCTGACGGTCAATGCGCGCGATGCGATGCCGGGTGGTGGCAATGTCACGTTGAAGACATCGAATGTTGTGCTTGATGAGGCAGTGCAGCGTGGTCATGACCTGATGCCAGCCGGGCGGTATGTGCTGATAGATGTAATCGATACAGGCGAAGGTATCCCGAAAGAAAATCTTGATCGTATTTTTGAGCCATTCTTCTCGACCAAAGATGTCGGGGCGGGGACCGGGCTTGGCTTATCAACGGTTTATGGGATTGTCCATCAAAGTGGAGGTTTTATTTTTGTAGATAGCGCACCCGGCGAAGGAACCCGGTTTAGTATATATTTCCCTGAATATGTGGCCGATGGCGGTGCCGTAGACGAAGCTGCGCCAGTGGAGGGCGTCGCAGGTGGGGGTAGTGCCTCACCACCGGCAGACCCGGACTTGACGGGGCGCGGTGTCGTGTTGCTGGTCGAAGATGAAGACGCAGTTCGAACGTTTGCTACGCGTGCCCTTCGCAATAAAGGTTATACGGTACTTGAGGCAGATAACGGTGAAGGAGCACTGGATGTTATCAACGCCAGTGATCAGAAAATTGATATCATCGTGTCCGATGTTGTAATGCCGGGGATGGATGGCAACACATTGGTCAGTCTGGTGCGTCAGGAAATTCCCGATGTGAAGGTGATCTTGATGTCCGGCTATGCTGAAGATGTGTTCCGCAATGAAATCGGACGAGATGCTTCACTGAACTTCCTGGGCAAGCCGTTTACGCTCAAGGATCTTGCCGGGAAGGTGAAAGAGGTCCTTGAAGCCTAGTTTCAGACCTCTGAGCGCTGACGGGCTGTCAGGTCTGGCCACAAGTTGAGTGCGCCACGCTCAAGTGCTACACGCCCCAGCCGTTCGGCCCAGAATGCTTCAGCACCAAATTCCCCACGCCAGGACCACAGGCGTCGCGTAGTGAAATGAAGCTCGTGTTCGTAGGTGAAACCGATGGCGCCATGCACCTGATGGGTAATGTCGGTAATCGTCTCAACCGCTTCACCGCAGACGACTTTGGCAGCGGCGATATCGGGTTCCGCCCGTCTTAAGTCATCTCCTGCCCGGTCCATTGCCCGAAAAGCAATTTCGGTCGCCATGCGGGCCTCAACGGATTTCGCAGCCGCAATCGCCAGCATTTGCTGAATGGCCTGAAATTTGGATATTGGGCGACCAAACTGCTCGCGCTCACCAGCGTAAGCCACAGCCATTTCCACAGCACGTTCCATGGCGCCGGCCATTTGTGAACTGCGGACAAGCGCACCGAGCAGACGGGCTGGTGATATATCGGACTGTACAGGCAACGTTGCTACGTCATCGCAGTTCGCGCCATCAAAGGTGAGGCAGTCGCGAGGTTCACGGGCGATGTTAAAATCAGTTACGGCATTTCCGCTATCATGTGCCAAGGCAACAATCTGCCATTTATCTTCAGCATTGATTGTCACAATAGACTGGTTCGCGCGGCTTCCCCACGGCACGGCACCTGCCTCGCCTGAGATGCGAGAGCCGGAAAGTTCCAAGTGATCGTCAACGTCAACCAGCGTTAGTGGCCCCAGCGGGACGTCAAGCCCGGCGCGGCTCAATAGCCAACTTGATGCGATGGTTTCAGGCAAGGGTACGGGAGCACGCCAATACCCTGCGGCATAGGTAATAACGAAGGCGTCTTGCCAACTGGCACCGACACCACCCTGTTCTTCGCTAACCAATGGTTGGGTTAAACCATTTTCTTCAAGTGCTTGCCAAAGTGCTTCTGGCCAGGTGCCGCATTCTGCCTGTTGCAGAACCTCTTTCTCTGAATGGTCGCGGAGCAGACGGTTAGCCGTTTCCGTGAGGATGTTTGTCAATTCGTTCATCTGAGACCGAGCCCGCGCGCGATGATGCCCCGAATGATTTCCCGTGTGCCACCACGAAGTGAAAAAGAACGAGACGCCTGCGTCACATAGGCCAACACCTGATCGAAGTCGTTGCCGTCGTTGAGAAGAGGGGAGCGGCCTGTAAGGTCATGTGTAATTCCCGGCAATGCCTGTTCGAAGACCACGCCAACTTCTTTGACCAATGCGGCTGCCAGATTTGGGGACTGACCAGTTTCCAGCATCGTCGCGACGGATAGTGACATCTGGCGCAAGGTTCCAAGATGGGCAACCAGCCGACCGATACCAATTGCGTTTCGTTCGCTCGGATTTTCGGCCAGTTCATGAATCAGTTCGTACAATAACCGGAAACTGCTGAGATAACGTTCCGGACCGCTTCTCTCGAAAGCCAGTTCGGTGGTTACCTGATGCCACCCATTTCCCTGTTCGCCAACCAGCATGTCGTCGGGAATGAGGACGTCTTCAAAAACCACCTCGTTGAACATGCTTTCACCGGCCATATTCTCAATCGGTCGTACGGTTATTCCTGGTGTGCTCATATCGATCAAAAATTGCGACAAGCCAGCATGGCGATTTTCCGGGTCTACTGGTGCGGTGCGAATAAGTGTAATCATTAAATGAGAGATATGCGCTTTCGACGTCCAGATCTTGGAGCCATTGATGCGCCAACCTTCGGCGGTATGCTCACCTTTGGTGCGAATAGACGCGAGGTCAGACCCGGAATTGGGCTCGCTCATGCCAATACAGTAAAATGATTCCCCCCGGGTGATTGGCGGCAGAAAACGCTGGCGTTGATCCTCGGTCCCGAAATTCAGCAATAACGGCCCGCTTTGCCGATCCGCGATCCAGTGCGCCGCAACCGGAGCACCAGCGGCCAGCATTTCTTCAAGCACGACATAACGTTCCAGCGCGCTACGTTCACTGCCGCCGTACTTTTTAGGCCAGGTCATGCCGATCCAGCCCTGCTTACCTATCAGGTTGCTAAACGTCGGGTCGCTACCAGCCCATGACCTGGAACGTGTGGCGGCTGGAAGCGTGCCTAAATGCTCAGTCAGGAAATCTCGAACTTCGGAGCGTAACGCTTCGGCTTCGGGGGGTAAGGTGCCGGGGGGGAACTGGATATCGTTCATAATGTGACTGTATAACCAAAGGATCTGAAACAGGAAGTCTTTACAGCATATTCACAGTGGAATGCCCAGCCATAGTGCTCAATTAAACCCAGGAAACTGTTGCTCTAAATCGTATACCCGCGCCCCTCATAGGCAAAACCCCAAAGCTCACGGTTCTTCTCATTTTGCAGGTAAATATTGTTGTGATAGCTGCGGATTTCGGCAATTTTTCCGTTTTCGAACAGATACCATTCGCTGCCGCGCAGAATTTCAGACTTGCCGGTAGCGGGCGGGGTCCATCGCATGCTCCATTCAATAACCGCTTCGGGCTCTTCGACGATGGCATGATCCAGCGTCCAATGCGCCTCAGTTCGTGGGCCAATCTTGACCCAGTAACTCGCCAATCCTTCTGCCCCGCTGACGGCCCCATGATCGACGAAGTAGTGCACAATGTCTGGTGTGAATGTTGATATCATCAGATCGTAATCTGCCGTGCTGCAGCCGACATAGTAGCGTTTGATGGTCTCGATATACGGATGACCTGACGTGCGGGGCATGGGGAGGTCCTTGGGTTTTCTGTGCTTGGGATTTTTCGATGTTGCTTACCTCAATAGATTGATTCTTATAGCAGAAACGTAGTCATATGAAACAATGTGTCGCCCTTGCCAATAAGCCAGAGGAGGCGGCGAAATCAAAATGGGAAATAAAATGTCTGATTTCTTGATCTATGAACAAAATGGTGCCGTGGTGACATTGACAATGAATAACCCGGAAAAACGCAATGCGCTTACCGGCCAGAATCAGGCAAGTGACTTTGAAGACGCCTGCAAGCGCATCAATGCCGACCCGAGCGTCAAGACTGTTATTTTGACAGGTGGGGGCAAGGCGTTCAGTGCCGGGGGCGATATTTTTGCCATGCGGGACAGGACCGGCCATTCGGCAGGCGCTCCGGTCGATATTCGAAATAATTACCGCAATGGTATCCAGAGAATACCCTTGTCCTTCTATCACCTTGAAGTACCAACCATCGCCGCCGTGAATGGGGCGGCTATTGGTGCAGGGTGTGATCTGGCGACCATGTGTGACATTCGGATCGCGTCGGAATATGCGAAATTCGCCGAAAGTTTCGTCAAATTGGGCATTATTCCAGGCGACGGCGGGGCATGGTTTCTACCGCGCGCCGTTGGTATGTCAAAGGCGTTCGAGATGGCGTTTACGGGTGATACCATTGATGCTGCGGAAGCGTTATCCTGTGGGCTGGTATCGAAGGTCGTACCAGCCAATCAATTGATGGATGCGGCCAATGAACTTGCGGCGCGAATTGTGTGTAATCCGGGCCAGGTTCTGCGCCTGACCAAGCGTTTGTTGCGTGAAAGTCAGCATGCCCGTCTTGAAACTCTGCTGGAAATGTCAGCGGCCTATCAGGCGTTGGCACATCATACGGACGAGCATGAAGAAGCCGTTGCTGCGATGATTGAAAAGGTGCAGGGCAATAAGGGCAAAAGCTGACATGCTGGACGCCATGACCAAGGCCCGCTCAATCACGGTAATCGGCGTTGAGCATTGAAGTCTGGCGGCGGCCCGTTTGCGATTCTCTCGCTTTTTGGCTCCGAATCACACATAACGAAATCGAAATGAAATACGCCTATTTTCACGAAACGTTCTTGGAACATATGCGCATTTAAATCAATTATAACACTGAGTTAAAAATAATAGTTGCAAATGAGAACAAAATAGGTACTTTTACAGGGAATTGAATTACAGCAACCCTTGTGGAATAAGAGAGGCCTAATCATGTCGAATAATGCTTTACGTCTTGTGGAGAAAGAATCAGTGGATAAAAACAAGGCGCTTGAAGCCGCCGTAAGCCAAATCGAACGTGCGTTTGGTAAAGGCTCGATCATGAAGCTTGGCCAGAACGAGGTGGTGCAGACCGAAGTGATCTCAACCGGTTCCATCGGTCTTGATATTGGCCTTGGTATTGGCGGGCTGCCAAAAGGTCGTGTCGTTGAAATTTACGGACCGGAAAGCTCGGGGAAAACGACCCTGGCGCTGCATGCGGTCGCCGAAGCCCAGAAGGCAGGTGGGACTTGCGCATTTGTTGATGCGGAACATGCGCTTGATCCGATATATGCAAATAAGCTTGGCGTGAATGTTGAAGACCTTCTGATTTCGCAACCCGATGCCGGTGAGCAGGCACTTGAAATTGCCGACACCCTGGTTCGGTCTGGCGCGATTGATGTGCTGGTTATTGATTCGGTTGCCGCTTTGGTTCCGCGAGCGGAACTGGAAGGTGAGATGGGGGACCATCATGTTGGCCTGCAGGCCCGTCTGATGAGCCAGGCTTTGCGTAAACTGACGTCATCGGTAGCGAAATCCAACACGCTGATCATTTTCATCAATCAAATTCGTATCAAGATTGGCGTTATGTTTGGTAACCCCGAAACCACGACCGGCGGTCAGGCGCTGAAGTTTTATTCATCCGTCCGCCTGGAAATTCGCCGCATTGGCGCAATCAAGGACAGAGACGAAGTGGTTGGTAACCAGACCCGGGTCAAGGTTGTCAAAAACAAAATGGCACCGCCGTTCAAGATGATTGAGTTTGACATCATGTACGGTGAAGGGGTGTCCAAAATGGGTGAAATTCTTGATCTTGGTGTGAAGGCAGGGATTGTTGAAAAATCTGGCTCGTGGTTCTCCCATGATTCGCAACGCATTGGTCAGGGTCGTGAAAATGCCAAGAAATTCCTTCGTGAAAACCCGGAAGTTTCTGACAATATCGAGCGTCAGATCCGCGAAAACGCAGGCCTGATTGCCGAGGAAATGATGGTCGGCCCGAGCGATGATGGCGACACAGCAAACGACGATACCCCTGACGGGGAAATCATGACTGAAGAATAAGACGGCAAATTTTGGTGATGACGAAACGCGGCCCAGCCCAGGGGCCGCGTTTTCTTTTGCCCTGATGAACGCAGGCTTTCTGGACAGTCCCTCATTGAAACGCTAAAACCGCCATTCGTTTTCAATACCCGGATACCAGATCATGCAGACCGTAAACGACATTCGCCGCGCATTTCTTGAGTACTTCGAGACCAATGGACATGAAGTTGTCTCTTCATCGCCGTTGGTGCCTCTGAACGACCCCACATTGATGTTCACCAATGCGGGTATGGTGCAGTTTAAGAACGTTTTCACTGGCCTAGAGCAACGCGACTACAATCGCGCCGTCACATCCCAAAAATGCGTGCGTGCCGGTGGGAAGCACAATGATCTGGAAAACGTTGGCTATACCGCTCGCCATCACACGTTCTTTGAAATGCTGGGCAACTTTTCGTTCGGGGATTACTTCAAGGAAAACGCCATTGAACTGGCCTGGAACCTGATCACCAAAGAATATGGCCTGCCGGTTGATAAGCTGTTGGTGACTGTCCATTCGTCTGATGAGGATGCAGCCGGGCTCTGGCGCAAAATTGCCGGATTGGCGGATGAAAAAATCATCCGCATCCCTACATCCGATAATTTCTGGTCGATGGGCGAAACCGGCCCCTGTGGTCCGTGTTCAGAAATTTTTTATGATCATGGCGATCATATCCCAGGTGGCCCTCCCGGTTCCCCGGATGAGGATGGCGACCGCTTCATCGAGATATGGAACCTCGTGTTCATGCAATTTGAGCAGGTTAGCGTTGATGAGCGTGTCGATCTGCCGCGCCCGTCTATTGATACAGGTATGGGTCTTGAGCGTATCGCTGCTGTAATGCAGGGCACGCATGATAATTATCAGACCGATATGATGCGGACATTGATTTCAGCGTCAGCAGAAGCATCGGGCGTGCGCTCTGATGGCGATCATAATGTATCACACCGTGTCATCGCTGATCATCTGCGCGCGACAAGCTTCCTGATCGCTGATGGCGTCTTGCCGTCGAATGAAGGCCGCGGCTATGTGGTTCGGCGGATCATGCGCCGCGCAATGCGCCACGCCCATCTGATGGGCTGTGAGGAACCATTAATGTGGCGCCTTGTACCGGCACTTGTTCAGGAAATGGGCGCGGCGTTTCCGGAACTAGTCCGCAGCGAAGCCCTAATCACGGAAACCCTGAAACTTGAAGAGGGGCGTTTCAAACGAACCCTCGCCAATGGCCTCAAGCTTCTTGATGAAGCGACCAGTGATCTTGCCGAAGGTGGTGAGCTTGAGGGGGAAACAGCGTTCAAGCTTTATGATACTTACGGCTTCCCTCTCGATTTGACCCAAGATGCCCTGCGTAACCGGGGTATGAGCGTTGATGAAGACGGCTTTAACACAGCAATGGAACGCCAACGTGCAGAAGCCAGAAGTGCCTGGTCCGGTTCCGGTTCCGAAGCCGAAGCCAGTATCTGGTTTGATATCCGTGATGAGCTGGGGGCAACCGATTTTCTTGGTTATGAAACCGAATCCGCAGAAGGCAAGGTAACCGCTATTGTTAAGGACGGTGCGCAGGTTCAGGAACTGAAAGCAGGTGACGAAGGTGCGGTTGTCGTCAATCAGACCCCGTTTTATGGTGAGTCCGGCGGCCAGCTTGGCGACAGTGGTACCTTGATCACTGGCGACGACACCGTAGTTCAGGTGACGGATACCAAAAAGCGTGTGGAAAGTGTACATGCGCATATGGTGGCGCTGGATTCGGGCACTCTGAAGGTTGGTGATGAGGTTGTGCTTCGCGTTAGCCATGATCGCCGCTCAGCACTCCGCGCCAATCATTCTGCAACCCATCTTCTCCACGAAGCGCTACGTCGCTTGCTGGGTGATCACGTGACCCAGAAGGGATCGTTGGTGGCGCCTGATCGTTTGCGCTTCGATGTTTCGCATCCGAAGCCGGTCGAAGCCAGTGAACTTCTTGAGGCGGAAGAAAGTGTCAATCGCCAGATTGCTGCCAACGCAGCGGTCACGACGCGCTTGATGGAGCCGGATGCTGCTGTTGAGGCCGGAGCCATGGCGCTTTTTGGTGAGAAATACGGCGATGAGGTTCGCGTTGTTTCCATGGGTAGTGATGATGGGGATGAGTTTTATTCAACCGAACTTTGCGGTGGTACACACGTTAATCGAACAGGCGATATCGGGGTCTTCAAGATTCTAAGCGAAAGCGCTGTTGCCTCGGGTGTGCGGCGTATTGAAGCTCTGACAGGTGACGGGGCGCGGGCTTATTTTGCTGCGACGGAAAACTCGCTTCTTGAAACAGCTGCTTTATTGAAAAGCAAACCGGAAGATGTGCCTGGCCGGGTCGGGGCTTTGATTGAAGAACGTCGTAAACTGGAACGTGAGCTTAGTGAGGCGCGTCGCCAGATGGCGACCGGTGGTGGTGGCGGTGGTGGAACAGAGGCCAAGGATGTCGGTGGTGTCTCCTTCCTAGCCAAGCTCCTTGATGGTGTTCCGGCGAAGGAACTGAAGGGGATGGTTGATGATCTGAAGGGCCAGATCGGTTCCGGCGTTGTCGCTGTTGTTTCCAGCATGGATGGAAAAGCCAACGTGGTTGTCGGTGTGAGCGAGGATTTGACCCCGACGATCAACGCTGTCGATTTGGTGCGGGCTGGTTCCGCTGCGGTCGGAGGCAAAGGCGGCGGAGGACGGCCGGATATGGCGCAGGCTGGCGGGCCGGATGGTGGCAACGGGCAAGCTGCACTTGATGCCGTTGAAAAGGCCATTTCCGGCTGAAATGATGCGGCTTTAAGAGCGCTGGGGCAGGGAGAAATACTTCCCCGGCGTCGTGCCAAGCGCTTTTCGAAACATCGCAATAAATGCACTTTGGCTGTCGTACCCAAGGTCGAGAGCAACTGTCGTAACCTGTTCGCCATTGGCCAGTCGCCCAATAGCCTCCAGCAATTTCACCTGTTGGCGCCATTGGCGAAAACTCATGCCGGTTTGCTCAGAAAAAAGCCTCGACAATGTTCGTGTACTGGCCCCCACCTCACGCGCCCATTCATTAAGACCTCGCCCGTCTGACGGATCGCGCGATAGCGCTGTGATGATTGGTGATAGCCTGGGATCATCGGACGTCGGTAAATGGAGTGGTGTCGTAGAAATCGTACGTAACTGATCAAGCAGCACAGATATCAATCGCCCGTCCTCACCCTGTTCGTCATAAAGTGCCGGCAGGGATAATGCGGCCAGACTTAGTTGGCGCAACAATGGAGATATGGTCACAACCATGCAGGTTGTCGGCAGACCTTCAACTACGCCCGCATCAAAATAGAGGCTACGTAGCGACAGAGTCCCCCGTGATGCCACTGCATGATCCATAAATGGGGGAATCCATACGGCGCGCTTCGGTGGCACCACCCAGATCCCCTGCTCAGTCTGAACGCTCATCACGCCTTTTGAGGCAAACAGGAGCTGGGCACGCTTGTGATGGTGGCGTTCAACTACATGGTCTGTATGGTATTCTCTCCAACGACTAACAACCGGGCGAGGGATTGAATCAATATCGTGATCATCAGGTCGATCCTGAGTGTTCGGCGGGGTGAGGATTCCTGTTGAATTTGAAATGGCGTTAACTCGCTATTAATTGGCATTATCATCAATATACGCCATAACTCATATAATTTAAAGTCGCGCAATTACCACGATGAAAACTGGAATGACGCGTATGGTACCGGCTGGCAAAAAAATTGAATGGCGCTCCCCAGAGATGCTGCTGATCTTGATGGCGGTTGCCATGCCGCTCAGTTTTTCAACGTGGCAGGCGTTGCTCAATAATTTTGCTGTTGAACAGGCCGGGTTTGATGGAATTCGTATCGGTTTCCTGCAAAGTATACGCGAGATTCCGGGGTTTTTGAGTTTCACTATCGTTTTCGCGCTTTTGTTTTTCAAAGAGCAGCCGTTAACCCTGTTTTCCCTGCTATTGCTCGGGATCGGGACAGCGCTGACCGGATTTTTCCCAAGCATTATCGGGCTTTACCTGACCACCGTTCTAATGTCGACGGGTTTCCACTATTTCGAAGCGCTGCATCAGTCGCTCGCCCTGCAATGGACGGATAAAGCGACATCGCCTGTGGTTTTAGGCAAGATTGTCAGCGCGCGCTCATTTGCCGCGCTTATCTCATTCGGATTAATTTATCTGGCCCTGGATGTTGGCGAAGTTGATCTCAAATGGGTATATCTGGCGGGTGGTGGTGTCAGTTTTCTGATCGGTCTCTATTGCTGGATCGGGTTTCAGAGCTTTGATGCCAAATCCCAGCAAACCAAGAAGATTGTCATCCGCCAGCGGTATTGGTTGTGGTATGCGCTGGTCTTTATGTCGGGTGCGCGCCGACAGATTTTTGTCGTCTTTGCCGGCTTCCTGATGGTCGAAAAATTTGGGTTTTCAGCGGCCGAGATGAGTTTGATGTTTTTGGCGAATATGAGTGCGACCATTTATCTTGCCCCCAAAATCGGGAAACTGATCGTGCGCTTTGGCGAGCGTCGGGCGCTGGTTATTGAATACATCGGGTTAGTATGTGTCTTCTGTGGTTATGCCTTTGCGTCAGAGGCCTGGATGGGCGTGTCGCTTTACATTCTGGATCATTTCTTTTTCGCCATGGCGATTGCGCTCAAAACTTACTTCCAGAAAATCGCTAACCCTGAAGACATTGCCTCCTCATCTGGTGTGAGTTTCACCATTAGTCATATCGTTGCCATTGTCATTCCGGCCGCTTTCGGGTTCTTGTGGATCGCTTCCTCAACGTACGTTTTCCTGGCAGGTGCTGCCATGGCGGCGGTCTCTTTGGTGCTGGCTTGCATGATCCCGAGGGAGCCACGCGAAGGAAATGAGACAACTTTTACCAAACCTCTGGCAGAACCGGCGCCTGCAGAATAATATCCCGCCATGACTAAAAAATTTCAGGGTACAGACACCTATGTGGCGACGGAGGACCTGACGGTCGCCGTTAACGCTGCGGTTCAACTGGAGCGTCCGCTCCTGATCAAAGGAGAGCCAGGAACCGGTAAAACCGTGCTGGCCGAAGAAATCGCAGGGGCGTTGGATGCGCCTTTGTTGCAATGGCATGTGAAGTCGACAACCAAGGCGCAGCAGGGTTTATATGAATATGATGCGGTCGCCAGATTGCGGGATTCTCAATTAGGCGACGCAAGGGTTCATGACATCAGCAACTACATCATCAAGGGCAAGTTATGGGAAGCCTTTGATCATGACGAGCGCCCGGTATTGTTGATCGATGAAATTGACAAAGCCGATATTGAGTTCCCCAACGATCTGCTGCTCGAACTGGACCGGATGGAATTTTACGTCTACGAAACCCAGGAAACCATTTCGGCAAAAGCAAGACCAATTGTCATCATCACGTCGAACAACGAAAAAGAATTGCCCGATGCGTTCCTCAGGCGCTGTTTCTTTCATTACATCCGCTTCCCCGATGAAGATACCATGCGGAGCATCATTGATGTGCATTACCCTGGCATCCAGAAGCGCCTGGTATCTGAAGCCCTGAATGTCTTCTACGATCTACGTGACGTGCCGGGTCTGAAGAAGAAACCGTCGACGTCGGAGTTGCTGGATTGGCTGAAGCTGCTGATGGTCGAGGATATTCCGCCGGAAGCGCTGAAATCGGATGAGTCGAAAACCGTCATTCCACCGCTCTACGGTGCATTATTGAAAAACGAACAGGATGTTCACCTGCTCGAGCGCCTTGCGTTTTTGCATCGGCGTGAAAAAGGCTGATTTGTTACGCATTTATCAGCGTCCAGCCATCTCTAAATGCTTTTGCACAATCGCCCGCCAGGTTTTTCAGCTCAACTAGTTCGCTATCACTTATATCAAACGCGGAAACGACGCCCTTAAATAAAGCAGTCTCTAGATTGTGAACACGCTCATCAACATGCGCGATAATCATCAGCTCCGTTGCGACGGCAAGCCTCACATCATGGCTGTCGAAACGCGTCAGGTCCGGTGTTTCGACCGATTGACCCAGGCTAACCTGCCCGGGGATTCCCGAATCGGAAACCAGTTGATTGATGTAATTGATTTCCTCAATCTTGATCTCGCCGTCGGTCAAGACCATGCGGATCGCAAGCGAGAAAAAATGTCGTCTTTGGTCTTCGTTGAGAATGTGAAGAAACATATAGCCTCTGGAATTTCGAACCACAATACGACGCATGATGCCGGGTCGGAAGCATTTGTGCAATTGGTTATGAATGTCTTGAGCAGCTTGCGTATTTGGCAGTTCATGGGATGTGTCCTATTCTTTCCGGGCAGCAGGAGAAATTATCCGTGATCCAGTTCGAAGACATAACCGATCCTCAGAAAATTGAGACTTTTGCCAATCAGATTATTGACTGGTTACACAGCAATATTTTGGTTCTGAGTACGGTCATCCAGGGTGTTGTCATCGTTCTTGCCTTCCTTGTCGCCTGGGCGGCGGCGGCAAAGGTACACCGGACGCTCGAAGCGGATTGGCAGGCCGCATGGTACAAGCGCTTTGGTGCGCCAGTCGCTCGTGCTCTGGCGCCGCTTAGCCTGCCGGTTACCTGGCTTGTGATGCAATGGTTCACGGTCTTCGTAGCGCAGGATGCAGGCTGGCCTCATCATTTGATTGAAGTTGTTGTCAGCTTGCTGAGTGCCTGGGTGGTTATCAGACTGGCAGCCACTCTAATCCGAAACCCGCAATGGTCACGTGCAATTACCATTGCGGCCTGGATAATCGCGGCATTGAACATTGTTGGCTTGCTGGATCTGACGACGGAACTCCTCGACAGCATGGCGTTGCAGATGGGCGAGGTTCGGATATCGCTACTCAGCGTCGTCAAGGCCGGGATCGCTCTGGCCTTCCTGCTTTGGCTGGCCGGGTTCCTGGCCCGTATTCTGGAATCACGTCTTGCCGCCATGCCAAACATGAGCCCATCAGCGCGGGTGTTGTTCGGTAAGTTGTTTCGTATTGTCATCTTCACAATTGCCGTTGTTGTCGGTCTTGAATCGGTCGGTATCGATCTGTCCGCCTTCGCTGTGTTTTCCGGTGCTGTTGGTCTGGGTGTTGGATTCGGGTTGCAGAAGGTTATCTCCAACCTGATCAGTGGCGTGATTCTGCTGATGGATAAATCAGTTAAACCCGGTGATGTGATCGCCATTGGGGAAACGTATGGTGAAATCCGGACTTTGGGCGGTCGTTATGTATCGGTGATTACACGGGACGGAACCGAGCACCTGATCCCGAATGAGGAACTGATCTCGCAGCGGGTCGAAAACTGGTCCTACAGCTCGCGTCTGATCCGTTTGCGTTTGCCGATCGGGATTTCGTATGAATCCGATGTGCGCATGGCGATGGATTTGGCGGTCGAGTCGGCGAATGCGGCGGACCGGGTTCTGAAAGACCCGAAACCGGTTTGTCAGTTAACCGGATTTGGAGATAATGCTGTCGATCTGGAACTCCGGCTCTGGGTCAATGATCCGCAAAACGGGATTGGTAATGTGCGAAGCGCTGTGCTTTTGGGGATTTGGAACTTATACCGGGAGCAGGGCGTCGAGTTCCCGTTCCCGCAACGTGAACTTCATATAAAGGGCCCGTTGCCGGTCGAGATCGTTGATCGACTAGACGTAAGTGAAGAAAGCACCTAGAAAATGTTCATCGATTTTTTCTTCAAGCTGAAAGAAGCCAATCTGCCGGTATCACTACGTGAGTATCTTACGTTACTGGAAGGCATGGATGCCGGACTTGCTGATTATAACGTCGACCATTTCTATTATCTGAGCCGCACATGTCTGGTTAAAGACGAGACCAATCTGGATAAGTTTGATCAGGTGTTCGGAACGGTTTTCAAGGGGCTGGAGCCTCTGCCAGAGGGCGAAGTTCATGAGATTCCAGAGGAATGGCTTCGCAAGCTGGCCGAAAAGTTTCTGACAGAAGAAGAAAAGAAAGAGATTGAGGCTCTGGGCGGCTGGGAAAAGCTGATGGAGACCCTGAAAAAGCGCCTGGCGGAGCAGAAGAAGCGTCATCAGGGCGGCTCAAAATGGATCGGTACCGGCGGCACGTCGCCGTTCGGGGCCTATGGCTACAACCCGGAAGGCATTCGCATCGGCCAGGATGAAAACCGCCATAACCGGGCTGTTAAAGTCTGGGACAAACGCGAATACAAAAACCTCGATGACGGTGTTGAAATCGGAACCCGAAACATCAAGGTCGCCCTTCGCCGTTTACGCAAGTTTGCCCGCCAGGGAATGCCGACTGAACTGGATTTGAACGATACCATCCGCTCAACCGCGAAGAAGGGCTGGCTGGATGTCAAAATGGTGCCTGAGCGCCACAATGCGGCGAAGGTTTTACTGTTTCTGGATGCAGGCGGCTCCATGAACCCGCACGTCAAAGTCATGGAGGAACTGTTTTCCGCAGCGCGCACCGAATTTAAGCATCTCGAATATTTCTATTTTCATAACTGCCTGTATGAACGGGTCTGGAAAGACAATATTCGCCGCCATTCAGACGTCGTACCCACATGGGACGTGCTGCATACCTATCCCTCCGACTATAAAGTCATCTTTGTTGGTGATGCGTCGATGAGCCCCTATGAGATCGCTTATCCTGGCGGCAGCGTTGAACATTGGAATGAGGAGCCGGGCGGGCAATGGATGGAGCGTTTGCTCGATATCTACGCCCACGCGGTCTGGCTCAATCCGGTCCCGGAGAAATGGTGGCCCAATACCCAGTCCGTGGGTATGATGAAGCAACTCATGAAAAACCGTATGTATCCACTAACTCTGGAGGGGTTGGATAACGCGATGAGGGAGTTGAACAGGTAAGATTTCCCCAAATACTTATAGCAGAGGCTAAAAAGTAATGAATTTTCGGGTATCCTACATTTTTGCGATTTTTCTTTTACTCCCGCTGCTCAGTAGTTGTGCTGTCGCGCCTGACGAGCACAAAGAAACACACGGATCGACGCACCCGTTGGATGAAGACGAGCTTTTAGTGCTGGACCCGCCCGCTGATTATCTTCGTCACCTTGCGGATATGGAAATGGAAGTTGTTGATGTGACGCCTTTGTCCAGCATTGGCAGCACACTATATCATTTACGCATTACGGATGGCGCGCATCCATTCGATGGGCGCGAGACACATAAGCGTCGCTTTCCTGATGTCGTTGTAGATGTGCATCATCACTACGAACATCACGCCGCCAAGGTCGATAAAACCTACACGGCACGTAAAGCAGCCAATTGGGGTTCCGTAAGTAACAGCTGCGCTAAAGGTATTCGTGTTGGTGTCATTGACGGTACTGTTGATGTCAAACATCCGGCTTTCAAGGGAACCAAGGTTAACTATCGTTCCTTTCATCTTAAAGGGCAGAAGTTGGCGAGGAGCGGTCACGGGACTGCTGTGACATCGGTAATTACAGGCCGCGGTGCCTGGGCTGGGTTGTTGCCCGGGGCAGAAATTTTCGCAGCTAACGTTTTTCACAAAGGCAGTTCAGGCAAACCTCTTGGCAGCGCCAAGGCCATTGTTCGTGCCATCGACTGGCTGGTAAAAAGCAAGGTCCCGATCATCAATCTGAGCATGGGGGGTGGTGCCAATGCATTGATCGGGGTTGCCATGAAGCACGCCAGTTCTAAAGGCATCATCCTGATCGGATCTGCTGGCAACAGTGGTCAGTTCTCCAGGCGTAAAAACTATCCCGGCGCCTATCCATCGGTTATGGCAATCACGGCGGTTGATAGTGATAACCGCAATGCCAGATTTGCCTCAACGGGAAAGCATATTGAATTCGCGACGCCCGGAGTTGGCATATGGTCTGCTGTGCCGGGCGGCGGTAAAGCGATGTCGGGGACATCATTCTCGGCACCAATTTTCACCGCCTACGCCGCTGCAGCCATGAAGCGTGACAATCTTAAAACAGCCGATGATATACGCAAATATTTCAAAAAACATGCAAAAGACACGGCGGAGCCAGGGCACGATAAATATACCGGTTGGGGTGTCGTTCAGGTGCCACCAATTTGCTGAAGTGAGTTGAACCCAGCTAGTCGGTTTTACGTAGCGTTGGCAAACCAATGCCCGTGGCATCGAACCCGCCATCGACCGCAAGTATCTGGCCGGTAATGTAACTGGAATTGTCACTGCACAGGAACCAGATCGCATCGGCGATTTCATGCTCCCGTCCATATCGGTTTAGCGGGATGGCATTGTGATAGTCGGTGCGGATTTCAGGGCTGTGGACTTTCCTTGCCATGGCTGTTTCCACAGGGCCAGGGGAGACCGCATTAACCCGAATACCGACTTCACCAAGTTCAGCTGCCTGTTGCTTCGTTAGATGCATCAGGCCGGCCTTGCTGGTGCCATATGCGCTACGCAATGTGGAGGCGCGAAGGCCGGAAATCGAAGTGATGTTGACGACACTGCCACCGCCCTGGGCAATCATCACGGGCGCGCAGGCCTTGGTGCAGACGAATGGACCACCCAGGTTAACGGCTAGAATTCGTTCCCATTCCCCAAACCCCGTTTCGAGAAACGGTTTGAAGTCGGCGATTCCTGCGTTGTTGACGAGTGCATCAATTCTGCCGAACTTCTCCATGATGTTATCGACGGCGGACTGGACCTGCTCTGGGCTTGCGACATCACAATGGATCGCAAGCGCGTCCGCATTGCCAAGAAGCTGATCTGCCGTATGGGTGAGGGTTTCGTTGTCAATATCAAGTAACGCTACGCGCCAGCCTTCGGTGAGAAATTTGCGGGTTGTTTCCAATCCAATACCGCGTGCTGCACCTGTGATGACGGCGACTTTTGTAATCTCAGCTGTCATGATGATGTCCCGCCAGATAACGATCCACCATATCGGGCGCTGCACCCAGATAATTTACAGGATCCACCAGAGCTTCCAGTTGTTCACGGCCAATAACACCTGAAATTTCTGGGTGCGCTAATAAGGCATCAAGGAAAGAGCCGCCGGAATCGAGTTGACTGCGACAGCAATCGTAAACCACGTCATGGGCAATCTGACGGCCAAGTTGCGGGGCAAGTCCCATCATCACCGCTTCGGCGACAATCAGCCCTCCGGTAGCACCAAGGTTTCGCGACATGGCGTCAGTGTTGACCTCGAGGCCGGCCAGCATGAAGTGCGCCTGCCCGAGCGCGCCAGCAGTGACGATAAAGCTTTCGGGGAGGGCGTGCCATTCCGTATGCCAGGGACCGGTGGCGCGTTCATGATCCTGAACGAGCGCATCAAGCATGATGCCATGATGCTGGCGGACGATTTTGGATGCAGCGAGCAGTAATTCCGATGAAATTGGATTTCGCTTTTGTGGCATAGTCGAACTGGCGCCGCGCCCCGGAACAAAAGGCTCAAGGACCTCACCCAATTCCGTCTGCATCATTAGCATGATGTCGAGGCCGATTTTTCCAAGCGTCCCTGTGACCATGGCCAGCAGGCCGGTCACTTCAGCGAAATTGTCGCGCATTGTGTGCCATGTAATTGATGGTCGGCCGAGGCCAAGTTCATCCATCAAGGCGTCCTGTACGGCGAGCCCCTGATCGCCTAATGAAGCCAGTGTGCCCGCAGCGCCACTGAACTGACCGACGAGAACGCGAGGTCGGAGTTCCGACAGGCGTTCAAGATGGCGATCTATTGAGGATAGCCAAGTGGCGCATTTATAACCAAACGTGACCGGCAGGGCGTGTTGCAAATGCGTGCGCCCGGCCATCGCCGTTGATTTATGACGCTCAGCCAGTTCAGCCAGCACTTTCGAAATTGCAACAAGGTCCGCCTCAATCAAGCTGAGGGCCTCGCGGATCTGCAATACGTCCGCACTGTCCATAATGTCCTGGGTCGTCGCCCCCCAATGGCTGAACTGCCCTAGACCGTCATCACACCAGTCCGACAGTTGCTCGACAAGTGGCAGAATTGGATAGCCAACAATTTCAGTACGTTCGCGCATTTGTTCGAAATCGACATTATCGACAACAGCCTTGGCCGAAATTGCGTCAGCGGCTTCGGTAGGAATTATGCCAAGTTTTGCCTGCACACGGGCTAAGGCGACCTCGACATCTAGGTAGTGCTGGACCAGTTGGTGATCAGAGAAAATCGTCCGCATCTGATCTGTTCCAAACATGTTTTTGAACAGATCAGACGTGACAACAATTGCAGGCATGGTTTTACTTTACGTCGGCGGCAACCCGCATACTGATGATCTTGTCGGGGTCGGTGACTGAACCGTTGTCGTTCTCATCTCCGCGCTTAATCATCGAAACATACTTCATGCCATCACTGACTTTTCCCCAGACAGTGTATTTGCCGTCAAGGTAGGACGCTTTTGCAAAAACGATGAAGAATTGCGAATCCGCGCTATCGGGGTGTGATGAACGGGCCATGGAAAGCGTGCCGCGGACATGCGGTTCATCTGAAAATTCAGCAGGAATGTTCTGGCCAGAGCCGCCAGTCCCATTTCCATCAGGATCACCACCTTGCGCCATGAAGCCTTTAATGACCCGATGAAAGGTCAGGCCGTCATAGAACTTCTGGCGCGCCAGTTCTTTGATCCGTGCCACATGTTTGGGGGCTAAATCAGGGCGCAAGTCAATGACCACGCGGCCATGCTCAAGCTCGAGATAAAGGGTGTTCTCTGGATCGGCGGCATCAGCAGTTTCGGTCATGGTAAAGGCACTCAATGTGGTTAGGGCGAAGATGAAGGCAAGGCGGAAAGCAATAGATCGCATAGGGGACCTCTCAAGCGTAAACAGATCGGCAGAACATAGCCGATCCCGACGTTTCAGAAAAGCTGAACTCTGTAGAAAATTCCAGATACCGGATGTTTCGCTAATTGGCTCAATCGAACAATGAATCGATATCGTCCTGGGACAGACCTTTGCCCTCCAGCTGCGGGCCTTCGAGGAGTTTTTCATCTTCAGTTTTTTGGGACTCTGTTGATACCTCAATGGCATCCATGGACTCGCGGCCCATAACATCAATCAGGGAATTGACCCGTTCTTCCACATAGGTGACGGATTTGATCACCTTGTTGACCCGTTGGCCGGTGATGTCCTGAAACGAGCAGGCCTCGAATACGTCACCCGAATTATTGTTGATGCTATCAAGCAATGCATGGATCTCTGGATCATCGGTTTTTTCACGAATTTTCAGCACTGCGTCGTCATTTTTTTCTGAGCATTCCATAATTGTATTTGTCGCGGTTTCAGTTGCCTGAACGATAGCGTCCAGCTGGTCACCCATGCTGTTGAAGTCATGTTCCTCTTCAGCCGGGCGATCGATGGATGCAATTTCCATGCGGACCCGCTCAAGATAGCGGAGCAATCCGTCCAGTTCGTGTTTCAGGATCGAAATGCTTTCTTTTGGATCGTTTGGCACGAGCAGTCCTTTTTCAAGCTTGATCTACGTACATATGACGACACCATAACCTGTTTTTAGTGCAGGTAGAAGCGACGAAAGATGTTGTTATGTTTCAATATCTTTCAATACGCCAAAGGCGCTGAGAACTTGCGTCGCGGCTTTTGCAGGGGAAATCTCGCCCATTTTTACGTTTTGTTCAAGTTTTGGAAGAAGTTTTTCAACCTGTGGGTGAGAGCGTAGCGCCGAGGAAAGAGTTTCGTTGACCTCATCCCACATCCATGACTTTGCCTGATCGGCACGACGGATATCGAAAGTACCGGATTGTCCCGTTAATGCCTGGAACTCCTGAACCACGGACCAGATTTCACCAATCCCGTCACGTTCAAGTGATGAGCATGTCATTACTTTTGGCGACCAGTCCCGGTTTGAGGCCCGTAACAGATGGAGTGCTGCGCCATAATCGCGTTTTGCACGCCCGGCTGCTGCCAGCAGGTCACCGTCAGCTTTATTGACAACAATCAGATCAGCAAGTTCAACGATCCCTTTCTTGATCCCCTGAAGTTCATCTCCGCCGCCCGGAACGATCAGCAAAATAAACATATCGACCAATCCGGCGACGGCAATTTCTGATTGCCCAACGCCGACTGTTTCGACGATAACCACATCGAACCCGGCCGCTTCTGTGATCAGCATGGCTTCACGGGTGCGCCGGGCAACGCCCCCTAATGTTCCACTAGAAGGGGACGGACGAATAAAGGCGCTTTGATGTTTCGACAGCTCTTCCATTCGTGTTTTGTCGCCAAGGATAGAACCTCCCGTACGTGGGCTAGATGGATCAACAGCTAAAACTGCAACATTATGACTCTGTTCGATGATCCTAAGACCGAAAGTCTCAATAAACGTCGACTTGCCAACGCCTGGAACACCGGAAATCCCGATGCGAATAGATTTGCCGGAAAACGGTAATAGTTCCGCCATCAAAGCTTCAGCCTGAGCCCGATGATCAGCGCGTGTAGATTCGATCAAAGTAATGGCCCGTGCCAACGCGCGGCGATCACCGGAACGAATAGCTTGGGCCTGAGTTTCGACAGATGCAACGCCGGCCATACTCTAGCGCTCGTCGTCGTTGCGGTCGTTCGCTGGGCCCAGTGTCTGCAAAGCCATGTACATGAGTTTTTCGCGTTGTTCCTGCGGTAACTCATCAACAATATGCTGCTTGGAGCGATGGATCGACATGGCCTGTTCGATAAGGGCCTGACGTTTGGGGTTAGCGATCTTTTTAGTTTTGCGTTCAACCAATTCGCGTTCTGCTTCGTCCAGGGAATCTCTGATCAGGCTGGCGATTTCGTCCTGATTCATATCTTTCATGGGGTCGGCAGGCTGAGACGGTATCATTTCGGTTCTGTGTACGCCTTCTGCGTTGGCTTGCGTGGCTTTGGGCTTTTGTCGCGCTTCAAGTTTATCGCGCGCCTGCTTATCCATAAACACAGACAGCAAAGCTTTGGAGACAAATTTCTTAATCATAAAAAAGGTCCGTAAACGCGGTTATCATTGTGAATCTTTTACCATATTATCCGCTTGTGGCGATATGTCACATAACCTTAATGCAATTTATCTGGTGAATTCAAAGACCTAGCCTTATTGTCACGGTATGAGAAGATATAGAAACGCAAAAATCATCGCGACATTGGGCCCTGCCTCATCAAGCGAAGAAGCAATTTCGGCCCTTTTTGAGGCTGGTGTCGATGTTTTCCGCCTGAACTTCTCCCACGGGGACAAAGCAGGCCATGAGGAACGCTACAATATTATTCGTGGCCTCGAGAAACGCTTTGGGCGCCCGGTTGGTATTCTGCTTGATCTACAGGGACCAAAGTTGCGGGTTGGTGAATTCGAGGACGGGTCTGTTGAGTTGGAAGTTGGAAACAGCTTCCGCCTTGATCTCAAAACAGAACAGGGCAATCTGAGCAGAGCCCCTCTGCTGCATCCGGAAATCTTTAAGGCTCTGGAACCGGGGATGAATTTGCTGCTGGACGATGGAAAAATCAGGCTAAAGGTTATTGATTGTTCACCTGAACATGCAAATACCGAGGTCGTCGTTGGCGGCGTCTTATCAAATAATAAAGGAGTTAATGTTCCGGACGTGGCTCTGGATGTGTCCTCATTGACTGAAAAAGACCACGAAGATCTCAGGTTTGGCCTGCAACTTGGTGTGGACTGGGTTGCCCTTTCTTTTGTTCAGCGGCCTGAGGATGTCGCCGAGGCGCGCAAGATCATAGCTGGTCGTGCGTTTGTCATGACCAAAATGGAAAAACCTCAGGCCATGGAATGGTTACAGGAGATCGTTGATTTATCCGATGGTGTGATGGTCGCGCGTGGTGATCTTGGCGTCGAGTGCCCGCCTGAGGAAGTTCCTGGTTTACAGAAAAGAATGGTCCGGGCCTGCCGTGAGTCCGGGAAACCGGTTGTCGTCGCGACCCAAATGCTGGATTCTATGGTCAACATGCCAACCCCAACCCGAGCCGAAGCGTCCGATGTGGCGACCGCTATTTTTGATGGTGTTGATGCGGTGATGTTATCGGCGGAAACCGCAGTCGGTGTCTACGCACCGGAAACTGTTGCAATGATGAACCGAATTATCCAGAGCGCTGAACAGGATGATCATTACACCCGGGTCATGGATCTTGACCAACGCGCACCGGAAGCAACAGCTGCTGACGCGATAACGGCAGCTGCGAGACAGGTAGCGCAGACAATTTCTGCGGCTTGTGTTGTTACCTTCTCGACCACCGGCTCAACCACATTGCGCTTAGCCCGTGAACGTCCGGCAGGATCGATCCTGGGGTTAACACCCCGAGAAGATACGGCGCGACGCCTGACATTGGTTTGGGGCGTGCATTCCGTGCGAACTGATGATTGTCATACCTTCCGTGATATGGTTGTCGATGCGGCCCGGGTTGCCAAGGCAGAAGAATTTGCTGAGGTCGGGGACGCGTTGGTTATCACGGCCGGCGTGCCGTTTGGAACGCCAGGTGCAACCAATATTCTGCGTATCGCCTGGGTCGAATAACCAGGATACTAATCTTCAATGGACAACAACCGCTCTGGCGCCTTCCTTGCCATCGCGACCTTCCTCATATGGGGGTTGTCCCCGATATACTTCAATGCGCTTGAGGGCGTTCAGCCAGTTGAGATCGTCGCGCATCGGGTCGTCTGGTCAGTGGTTTTAATCATCCTCATTCTGCTCGCCATTCGCCGAGCTGCGGTCATTGTTGAAGTCCTCAAAAACCGGCGATCAATGCTTGTCCTGGCGGCGACAGGGTTTGCCGTTGGCTTTAACTGGTTCATTTACATTTGGTCTGTAACCCATGGCTACATACTGCAAGCTAGCCTTGGGTATTATATCAACCCCCTTGTCAGCGTTGTTCTGGGGGTATGGTTCCTGAGTGAAAAGCATGGCCGATGGCAATGGGTTGCGGTGGGGTTGGCCTGTATAGGCGTGATGAATATGGTCATATCAACCGGCACGGTGCCCTGGATATCGTTGGCTTTGGCCATCTCTTTTGGAATTTACGGATTGCTGCGAAAGGTGTTGTCCGTTGGTGCACTTGAAGGACTGCTTGTTGAAACCCTGTATTATCTGCCCTTTGCATTAATTTATCTGACGTGGCTCCAGAATACTGGCGCCGGCCATTTTGGCAGTTCAACAAATATGACGCTTCTTTTGTTGTTTTCAGGCGTTATCACAACGGTGCCACTGGTTATGTTTGCCGCGGCGGCAAAACGTCTTCGTCTGGGGACGCTCGGGTTTTTGCAATTCATCGCGCCAACGTGCCAATTTTTCTTGGCAGTTTTTGTATTCGGCGAAGACTTTACGCAGGATCATTTTGTCACATTTGGGTTTATCTGGGTGGCCCTTGCCATGTATAGCTTTGGAACATTCACACAAATCAACGCGACGGAGGCGACCAAATGATCGCCGAAATTTTTACCATTATTGCACCGGTCATCGTCTGCGCCGGGATCGGGTTTTCCTGGGCAAAGTTGCGCGTGCCGTATGAGACCCAATTCGTCACCAGGCTTGTCACCAACGTCGGTTTCCCGTGCTTGATCTTTGTATCTTTGGTGACGTCTGATCTGGATGCGGATGCGTTGGGGACCATGGGGCTCACGGCGATTTTATCCGTCGCGGTATTTGCTGCCATCAGCCTTGCGATTTTCAAACTGGCGAATATTGAGCGCCGCGTTTTTCTGCCAGCAATGATGTTTGCCAACACGGGGAACATGGGACTTCCGCTTTGTCTGTTTGCCTTTGGTGAGCCGGGGCTGGCGTTAGGGATCGCCTATTTTACGGTCAATGGGATTATCGGATTCGCCTTGATACCCGCTATTGCATCAGGCAACTTGAATCCGAAGGGTGTTCTGAAAATCCCATTAATCTGGGCCAGTGTTGCTGCGCTCACCGTCAAGTTCGGTGGTGTGCCGATTCCGGAGTGGACGATGAAAACGCTGACCCTGATTGGCGGGTTCCCAATTCCTCTGATGCTAATCACTTTGGGTGTGTCCCTGACCCAACTACAGGCCTCGGGTCTTGGGCGGGCCTTTTTGTTATCAGTCCTGCGTCTGGTGATGGGCTTCGCGGTCGGCTGGGGTATTGGCGAAGTGATGGGCCTTGATCCGATTGCCAAAGGCGTTTTGATCATCGAATGCGCAATGCCCGTTGCGGTCTTTAATTTTCTGTTTGCCCAGGTGTACAACACCCGGCCTGGCGAAGTTGCCGGGACCGTCCTGATCTCGACGTTACTCTCTTTTGCCACCTTACCTTTGTTGATGTGGTTTGTATTGCCTGGCTCATAAAGAACAAGATTAGGGGAATCTTCTAGAGGTCGCCGTTACTTATGAAGAGGGCAGGCGGCGAAGGTCTGGGCGGTGATCATGCCATTTTTCAGGACGAAAGTCTCAGTTGCATAAGGGATGGTCGGCCCGCAGGACCAGACGATATAGATCACATCATTTCCAAATTCTTTGGCCATGAATTTGATGTCGGCGGGGAATTCGGGCGGTTTGTTGTCCAGAAAATCAGCAAGAAATTCACGGATGTTTGAGCGTCCATTTATAACGGCGTCGGGTGTAAACAAAATGGCATCGTCTGCATAATCCGCGACCAGCGCATCTATATTATCTGTCCAGGCATAGTGCAGGTGCTGATCGAGAAAGGCTTTCAGAGACGCCTTCTCGCCCATGATCTATTCAGCCGCCTGCTGGCCCGGCGTCGGGGCGTTTTGATGATAGGCTGCCATTAAGGTGACCTGCCGTGTCTGGACGTTTTCCAGATTACGCTGCTTGATATGCCCAAAGCCGCGAATGTCCATGGGAAGTGTGGCAATCTCGACGGCCAGGTCAAAAGTGTCTGATGACAGGTTCGAAAGCAATTCATCGACACAGGTCTCGAACTCATCAATCAACCGCCGCTCGGTTTTCCGTTCTTCTGAATGGCCAAACGGATCAAGCACCGTGCCGCGCAAACCCTTAAAGCCAGCCAAAAACCTGAACGCAGTCATGACCCAGGGGCCGTAAGTTTTTTTCTTCAAGTTCCCTTCGTCATCGCGCTCGGCAAACAGAGGCGGGGCGAGATGGAAGGTTAACTTGCCGCCATCCTGGAACTGACGACTAAGCGCGTCCTGGAAGCGACCGTCCGTGTAGAGGCGGGCGACTTCATATTCGTCCTTGTAGGCCATTAACTTGTACGCGCTTTTTGCGACGGCTTCGCTTAAAGCCGTGTTGCCAGGCATTATTGTTTTCTCAACAGCTTCGACCTTTGATACGAGGTAAGAATATCGACTTGCATAGGCCGCGTTCTGATAGTTGGTCAGGTCCCGAGCCCGGCGCTCCACGAAACTGGATGTGTCTTCCGGGACGTCAGATTCCGGATTAATCAGTTTTTTAACTGCATCGCGGTCATAGGCTGCACGGCGCCCCCATAGGAATGCACGTTTGTTAAATTCAATCGAAATGCCATTTAGCTCGATTGCCGCGTCGATAGAGGCGGCGCTCAGGGGCAGGTATCCCATCTGATAGGCATAACCGACAACAAACATATTTGTGGCAATTGCGTTCCCGAGAAGGGCAGAGGCAAATCTGGTCGCATCAATCATATCGGTGTTGCCGCTGCCGGTGGCGCGGACCAATGCTTCTTCGAGTGCTTCATCGGGGAATTCAAGATCGGGCTGATTGGTAAACTCTGCGGTCATAAGTTCATGGCGATTGACGACGGCTCTAGATTTTCCTTCCTGTAACTTACCGAGGGTTTCAAGACTGCCAGCTGTCACCAGATCGCACCCTAACAGAAGGTCGGCCCCCCCGGCTGCAATGCGCACGGCGTGAAGTTTTTCCGGGTCATCGGCAATTCGGATATGCGAGTAAACGGCACCATTTTTCTGCGCCAGTCCGGCAATATCCAAAACGGTAATACCCTTGTTTTCCATATGCGCCGCCATCGACAGTACGGCGCCAACCGTGACCACGCCTGTGCCGCCAATGCCGGTGACGATAATGCCGTAAGGATCATCGCTTGGGGCAAGGCTGGGGTCGGGTAATGCCGCGAATGGCACATCCTGAAGGGCTTGGCGTTTGCGCGGTTCAGCATCAGAAACAGTAACAAAGCTTGGACAGAAGCCGGACAGGCAGGAATAGTCCTTATTGCAGGCAGATTGATCAATGGCGCGTTTGCGACCAAGCTCTGTCTCAACAGGGGTGATGGAAACGCAGTTTGATTTAACACCGCAGTCTCCGCAGCCTTCACATACGGCTTCGTTAATGAAAATACGCCGTGCCGGGTCCGGGAACTGACCGCGTTTGCGACGGCGGCGTTTTTCTGCGGCGCAGGTCTGATCGTAAATGAGCACGCTGACGCCGGAGACATTTTGAAGTTCTTTCTGCACGGCGTTTAAATCATCGCGATGATGGAAGGTGACGTATTCAGCAAATTTGGCGCTCGATGGGTATTTGTCCGGCTCATCGGAAACGACGACAACCCGGCTTGCTCCTTCGGCCTGCACCTGGCGGCTGATGGTCGGGACGTCCAGGGGGCCATCCATAGGTTGGCCACCCGTCATAGCAACGGCGTCGTTGTAGAGGATCTTGTACGTTATATTGACGCCCGCTGCGACACTGGCGCGAATTGCCATAATACCGGAATGGAAATAGGTGCCATCGCCCAAATTAACAAAGACATGATTGTCATCCGTGAACGGGGATTGCCCGATCCAGGACACGCCTTCCGCGCCCATATGGGTGAACGTAGTGGTATTGCGGTCCATCCAGGTGACCATGTAATGGCAACCAATCCCTGCCATTGCGCGCGAACCTTCGGGAATGTTTGTTGACGTGTTATGTGGGCAGCCGGAGCAGAAATAGGGAACACGTTGAATGCTGGTATTGCGTTCCAGCAGGGCACGTTCTTTGCCTTCCAGAAATTCAAGGCGCGCACGAATGTTATCGTTTTCGTAAAATTTGTGAATTCGATCTGCAATCACGCGCGCGATCATGGCGGGGGTAAGCTCACCAGCGGAAGGCAAAATCCAGTCGCCAATCTCATCAAATTTTCCAACCACGCGCGGGCGTACGTCGGCGCGCCAGTTGTAAAGTTGCTCTTTTAACTGGTTCTCAATAACTGCACGTTTTTCCTCAATGATAAGAATTTCATCCAGGCCTTCCGCGAACTCGCGAACACCTTCTTTTTCCAACGGCCAGGGCATACCAACCTTGTATAACCTGAGGCCAATGCGCTCAGCTTCCTGTTCATCAATCCCGAGATCAGCCAGTGCCTGCAGCGTGTCGAGATAGGATTTCCCCGTAGATACAATCCCGAAACGAGGTTTGGGACTGTCGAGGGTTACTTTGTTCAGATTGTTGGCACGAGCGAAGGCAAGGGCAGCGTAAATTTTGTGGCGTTGCAGGCGAAGTTCCTGATCAAGCGGTGGATCAGGCCAGCGAATATGAAGCCCGCCTTCCGGCATTTCGAAGTCGTCGGGGATGATAATATTGACTCGGTCCGGGTCGGCGATAACGCTGGCTGATGTATCCACGTTATCGGTGATGCACTTCATACCGACCCAGCACCCGGAATACCGTGACATGGCCCAGCCGTAGAGGCCAAAATCAAGAATTTCCTGCACATTGATCGGATTGAGGATTGGGATGTTTGCGTCCATCAACGCATGTTCGGACTGGCTCGGAACGGTGGAGGATTTGCAGGCCGGATCATCGCCTGCCAGTACCAGCACGCCGCCGTGTGGAGCGGTGCCGGCAAAATTGGCATGCCGGAATGCGTCGCCTGAACGATCAACACCAGGGCCTTTTCCGTACCACATGCCAAACACGCCGTCATATTGCGCGGCGGGATAAAGATTAACCTGCTGGGTTCCCCATATGGCTGTTGCCGCCAGATCTTCATTGACGGCAGGGTGGAATTTAACGTGGTGGGATTCGAGGATACTTTTGGCGTTGGTGAATTCTTTGTCGATGCCGCCCAATGGTGAGCCGCGATATCCGGATACGTAACCTGCCGTGTTCAACCCGGCTGCCAGATCACGTTGGCGCTGCAACAGATTGAGGCGCACCAGAGCTTGCGTACCCGTCAGGAATATCCTGCCATTGTCCAGGGTATACTTGTCGCTCAGAGATACTTTTTTCAAACCCATGAATGTGTCAGTCCAGCAATACAGCGAAGCCAGGGTAGTATTTTATTTGTTAGCACTAAATGTAGTGCTGAGAGCGTAGGCTTGCAATCGCTGCTATCAATTACCTGCTAATTCGCAATGATCCGCCGGCATAATCTGCGGTTCGCAGGAAATATTTCAGGAAACTGTCGATATGCGCATGAATGTTACGCTCCGAGCCGTTTAGTCGAGGTATCTGGCTGTGACGATATAATCAACGACCGGATTTTGGCGTTTCGCGAGGATGTGGACACCATCGCCCATTGGCGTGAGCCTGCGCTATCGAAGCATGGCAATAGACTTCTCAACCAGCTGTAGCTTTATCTCCGATAACATCATTTTGTGGGGTGATTTTTCCCCAAACACAGGGTATACGGAGCGGACGTAATTCCAAAACTTTGGGGTCCCATGACCGTTCTTGTTACCGGCGCAGCCGGATTTATTGGCTTTCATACCATTCAGGCGTTATTGGACCGGGGCGATCATGTCGTCGGGATTGATAATCTGAATGATTATTATGACGTGTCGCTGAAGGAAGCGCGGCTTGAGCAATTATTACGCCGTTCGGGGATCAGCTTCGTTCAGGCCGATGCGGCGGATCGTGAAGCCATGGAAGGGGTAGCCCGTTCACATCCTGACATTACTCGCGTTATTCATCTGGCGGCACAGGCTGGCGTCCGCTATTCGCTGGTTAACCCTTATGCCTATACGAATGCCAATGTAGGTGGTCAGTTGGTGATACTGGAAATGTGCCGCAATCTGAAAAACCTGAAACACGCGGTCTACGCATCATCGTCGAGTGTTTATGGAACCAACACGAAGATGCCGTTTTCAGTCGATGATCGGACCGATACGCCGGTATCGCTTTATGCAGCGACCAAAAAAATGACCGAACTGATGTCACATTCCTATTCCCACATGTTCGGATTGCCGCTAACAGGCCTTAGATTCTTTACCGTCTATGGACCATGGGGACGCCCGGATATGGCGGCTTTGATCTTTATTCGAAAAATCCTGGCGGGCGAGCCTATCCCGGTTTTCAATAATGGCGAAATGGCACGTGATTTTACGTATATCGATGACATTGTTCAGGGTGTGCTTGGATGCCTGGACAATCCGCCATCATCCGTAGACGGTGCGCTCCCCAACCGGGTTTACAATATCGGTAATAATAATACGGAACCCCTGATGCGGTTTATTTCGATCATTGAGGAAGAGCTTGGGCAAAAAGCAGAAATAGAATTTTTGCCCATGCAGCCGGGTGATGTGAAAGAAACCTATGCCGATATTGAGGCAACCCGCCGCGATTTCGGATTTGAGCCAAAAACCTCTATTGATGTAGGCCTTCCCAAATTGGTTCAGTGGTATCGTGATTATTACGGTGCATGATTGGGCTTCACTACTATGACGTCCGTGCAATCGGGCCCTATCCCCCTCAGGCATTACCTCATCCTGTTCGTACTTGCCGCAATCTGGAGTTCATCGTTTACCACGATCAAAATAGCTGTGGCCACTATTCCGCCCTTCACAATGACAGCGGCACGTCTGGTTATAGCGGCACTAATATTGTAGATGGTCTTGCTTGTGAGGCGGGAAGCATTGCCGAAAGGCACCCGTATCTGGGCAGTGTGTTTTCTGATTGGATTTACCAGTAATTCGCTGCCGTTCACGTTAATCAGCTGGGGTGAGGAAAGCATCTCAAGCGGCCTTGCCTCAATTATGATTGCGGTTATGCCGTTGGCGACGGTGGTGCTTGCACATTTTTTTATTGTCGGTGAACGTATGACACCGATGCGGGCAATCGGGATTGGTACCGGGTTCTGTGGAATTATTATATTGGTTGGCCCTGAGGCTATGAAAGGTCTTGGTGGGAATATTTGGCGGCAATTGGCTGTCGCGGGTGGCGCAATCAGTTATGCTGTTTCAGCAATTTTGACCCGCAACATGCCGCCTGCACCTTTGTTGGGGCGTGCAGTTCTTGTGTTGGTATGTGCCAGCATTCAAATGGTCCCCGCAGCAATGATTGTCGAGCAACCATGGGTCTTGACCCCTTCGCCTGACGCACTCTGGGCAACAGTGTATCTCGGGATACTCCCAACCGCAGTGGCGACGCTTATCTATTTCTATATCATCGCCTTGCGCGGTGCCGGGTTTTTCTCCTTTATCAATTTCCTGATCCCGATCATGGGGGTGATCTGGGGGGCGGTATTTCTGGGTGAGGAAGTTACAATGCAGGCAGTTGTCGCGCTGATGATTATTCTTGGTGGCCTCTTTATTGCGAACTCTCAACTAAAGGTCAGATCGTGACTGCGTTAAATCCAAATCCGGTGCGTGGGATTGTTCTTGTCATCCTTGCGTGGTTAATCATTCCGGTGATGGATGGCGGTGCCAAATACCTGAGTACCATCGGGTATTCAATGCTTTTGGTCGTCTGGGGACGGTTCTTTTTTAACCTTCTGCTTCTGGTTCCTCTGGCCCTCATCAGCAGGCGAAACCTGTTTATGCCGAGCAGCAATCTGCGTATTCAGGTTATCCGCGCCGTTGCGCTGGTCGGCGCCACCATATTCTTCTTCACCGGCCTTAAGACAATGCCACTGGCTGATGCTTTGGCGACCTATTTTGTTTACCCATTGATTGTGACCGCTTTTGCCCCATTGTTTCTTGGTGAGCGACCGGGCATTCGCCGCTGGTCGGCAGTTGCTGTCGGGTTTGTTGGGTCCCTTTTGATCATCCGCCCGGGTTTCAGTGAAATTGCTGACGGAACCGTTTATGTCCTGGTCGCGGCCGTATGTTTTGCCATCTACAACCTGCTGACCAAAACACTGTCCGGCCAAGGCGATGCCTGGCAAACACTGGGCTTTCAGATGGTCGTCGGCACCGTGATCATGACGCCTGTATTGCCGTTCGTATGGGCCCCATTGGATATGACGGCAATTGGCATTCTTTTCATGATGGCCTCAGCCTCAGCTGTAGGGCATTTTCTGATTATCCACGCGTATGAGCATGCACCGGCCTCTGTTCTTGCGCCCTTCAGCTATTTTGAAATCATTTCTGCGACATTGATCGGGTTTTTTGTGTTTGGAGACTTTCCTTCGATCCATACATGGATTGGTGTGAGTGTTATCACTTGTAGTGGTATCTACATTTCATTCCGCGAAAGGGTAATCGCGAAATCGGGGAAAGCGTGATGTTGTCATTTGAGATCACCAGGGCCGAGCGTATTGCGGAAAGTCTCCAGTTGGGGATGTTTAGCAATGCTGGCCCAAAGACCACGACCGCACGATGAGGATAGGTTAATGACACCATCGGTCGGGCGCGGCATTTCACTGATGATTGGGTTTGCGCTTGTTGTGCCAATAGTAGATGGCGTCGCAAAATATCTGATCGGATTTGGCTATGCCCCATTGTTTGCGGTCTGGGGGCGCTACGTTGCAAACCTTTGCGTCGTGCTGATATTGATTTGGTCCGGTTTGGGGCAGTCGCCTTTTTCGGTTCAGAATAAACCCCTGCAATTCCTTCGCGCTATTTTCATGCTGGCCTCAACCAGTTTGTTCTTTACTGCATTGAAGACAACGCCGCTTGCCGATGGCATTGCCATATTATTCACGTATCCTTTTATTATCACTGCGCTGGCCCCTTTCTTTTTAGGTGAGCGGGCGGGATTGCACCGTTGGACAGCTCTTGTATTCGGATTTATTGGCGCATTGCTCATTATCCGCCCGTTCGGAGGAACAGTCGAAATCGGGCATTTTCTGGCGCTTGGGGCGGCATTTTGTTTTTCCCTGTATTCCCTGCTGACCCGCCATCTTTCAGCAAAAAGCGATCCGTTGGCGATTTTGGCATTTCAGGGGATGGTTGGTGCCGTCCTGATGAGTGCCGTTGTACCGTTCACATGGGCGATGCCCAGCGCAGCTCATATCGGGTTGTTCGCATTGATCGGTGTCCTCTCTACTCTAGGACACTTCATGCTGATTTCGGCCTACGCTCATGCGCCTGCACCGGTTTTGGCACCGTTCGGGTATTTCGAAATTGTGACGGCGGCGATTGTTGGTCTGGTTGTATTCGGTGATTTACCGGACGCGTGGTCATGGGCTGGCATCACCATTATCATCACCAGTGGTATCTACATTTCTTATCGTGAGCAGCGGGTGAAGGCGAGAGCTCAGGCGCAGGAAAATAGTAAATAGACATCAGCGATAAAGCGCATTCAACCGCTCACCATACACTTCATTGACAACATGGCGGCGCACTTTCATGGTCGGCGTCAGTTGGCTGTTTTCGATGGAAAACGGGGCATCGGCAACAATAAAGCGGCGAATTTTTTCGATGTTTGATTGGCTTGCGTTGACCCGGTCGACTGCGGGTTGTAGGGCCTTTGCCAGGTCAGCATCATTGCCTTGTTCACGACGCCAGCTGTCATCAGCAACAATCACAGCAACCAGATGCGCACGTTTGTCACCGTAGACCAGAGCCTGTGCAATTTCGTGCTCCAGCGACAGCAAACCTTCAATACGTTGCGGTGCGATGTTGTCGCCACCCGAATTGACAATAATATCCTTTTTCCGATCTGTGATCAGTAAGTGCCCACGCTCATCAAAATGTCCGATATCACCGGTATGAACCCAGCCGTCTCGAATAACATCACGTGTCGCGTCCTCGTTTCTCCAATAACCTTTCATGACCAGATCACCACGGGCAAGGATTTCACCGTCTTCAGCGATTTTGACTTCCGTATCCAAAACCGGTGGACCAACGGTATGCATTTTGGGTCCTGACGGGCGGTTAACGCTGATTAGCGGCGCCGTTTCCGTTTGCCCATAACCCTGCAGCAATCGTAACCCAAGTGCTGTAAAGAACATGCCAATATCCGGGTTCAGAGGCGCGCCGCCAGAGACCAGAACCTTCAACCTGCCGCCAAATCGTGCGCGGACCTTGTCACGAACGAGTTTGTCTAAGACACGATCCTGAACCCGTTCAACAATCCCGAGACGGCCATCCGTTTCATACTTTTTTTGCCCCAGCCGGACGGCACCTGAAAACATTTTCTCTTTCAGGCCACCGGATTTTCTGACGCCTAAGCTGATTCGCTGATGCATGGTTTCGTATAATCTTGGAACGGCGGTCATGATTGTCGGGCGGGCTTCAATCATGTTGGCTCCCAATGTCTCAATGCCCTCAGCATAGTAAATTTCGGCCCCGATACAGACCGGGAAAAACTGCCCGGCCATGTGCTCGTAAGAATGTGAAAGCGGCAGAAAAGACAGGAATACTTCTTCTTCAAGGCCGATCTCGAGAAGGGCGTCACGCGCGCCGACAATATTGTGAAACAAGTTTCTATGCGACAGCATCACGCCCTTTGGTGTGCCACCGGTGCCGGATGTGTAGATAATGCAGGCAGTTTCTTCATCGCCCCAGGTTTCGGAAAGGGCAGCTATGTCCTCTCCCGTATCCGCTTGCAAAAAGTCATCCCATAAAAACAGGTCCAGATTTTCGTTCGCTTCGTTTCCCGGTGCTTCCATAGTGATGGCAAACCTGACGTCCGGGGCTTGCTCCGCGGCTGGCAGCAAGCGTTCCGCCAAACGTGCGGTCGAGACAATGACACCTATAGAGCCGCTGTCGACCAATACATGGGCGTGGTCATCAGTTGTATTGGTGACGTAAGCGGGAACAGTAATTGCGCCAATGGACATGATCGCCATATCCGCAATCAGCCATTCAGGGCGGTTTTCAGCAACCAATGCGACCCGGTCGCCGGGTTTGACACCCTGCATCATCAGGCTTCTTGCTAACGCAGATACCCGATCAGCGGTTTCATTCCAGCTTAGTGATTTGTAGGTGCCGTCGGCCTTTGCCCAAAGAAACGGTTTGTCTCCAAGTCGGCGGGTCTCACCGAAGAACATGGATGCGAGGTTGGTCCAGGGGTAGGTTGCCATGCTGTTATCCGGTAATTGTCTATACACTGGGTATATCATTGTCGTTGCGGCATCACTTTTCCAGCCTTATATCCATCGAAACACTTATGGAGATATTAATGAACGACGCATCCCAATCGAACACCGTTGAGAACCTTCCGACATGGAACCTGAATGACCTCTATAGTTCCAAGGATGCGCCGGAGTTAAATGACGATCTTTCCTGGGCGAAAGCAGAAAGTGAGGCCTTTGCCTCTGACCTTCAAGGGAAGCTCGCAAGCCTTGGTGGTGCGGAGCTTGCGGTAGGAATTGAGCGTTATGAGCTGATCCTTGACCGGTTGTACAAGGTCATGAGTTACGCCCAGCTTCTTCATGCTGGAGATGTGAGTGATCCTGAAATTGGCGCTTTTTACCAGACATTGCATGAGCAGGTGACGGATATTACTTCGCTGACGCTGTTTTTCACGTTGGAGCTTAACCGCCTAGAGGAAGAAACACTCGCCCGTCAGCTCGAAGATCCGAAGGCAGCGCGATATGCGCCCTGGGTCAGGGACACACGCGCATTTCGCCCTCATCAGCTTGAGGATGATATGGAAAAGCTGCTGCATGAGAAATCCGTTTCTGGTCGCGCCGCCTGGGCCAGATTGTTTGATGAGACCATGGCCGACATACGCTTCGATGTTAAAGGTGATGAGAAAACACTGGGCGAAACCCTTAATCTGCTGAGTGACGCGGATGGTGAGACCCGAAAGACCGGCGCAAAAGCATTATCCAAAGGTTTCCGAAATTATCTTCGTCCATTATCGCTAATCACCAACACCTTGGCAAAAGACAAAGAGATTGAGGACAACTGGCGCGGTTATGCGACCCCAGTATCTTCACGTAACCTTGGGAACCGGGTTGAGGACGAGGTGGTTGAGGCCTTGGTCGTCGCGGTCAAGGACAGCTACGAAGACCTCGCGCATCGTTATTATAAGCTTAAAGCCGGATGGTTCGGACAGGATCAGCTGGATTATTGGGATCGGAACGCCCCTCTACCAGATGCGGATGACAAGCGTTTCGAATGGTCGGAAGCCAAAAGCACCGTATTGGGTGCCTATTCAAACTTCGCGCCGGAGATGGCTAATATTGCTGGGCGATTTTTCGATGAAAGATGGATTGATGCGCCGCCGCGACCCGGTAAGAATTCAGGTGCGTTTGCCCATCCGACCGTATCTTCGGCACATCCCTATGTTTTGGTGAATTTCCATGGCAAAACCCGCGATGTGATGACGTTGGCCCATGAATTGGGGCATGGTGTGCATCAGGTCCTGGCTGCACCACAAGGTACGCTCATGGCCGACACACCACTCACACTGGCGGAAACGGCCTCTGTGTTTGGGGAAATGCTGACCTTTCAGGCGATGTTGAAATCAGAAACCGACACGGCCCGTCGGCGTGTCATGCTGGCGGGTAAGGTTGAGGACATGATGAACACAGTTGTTCGCCAGATCGCTTTTCATGAGTTTGAACGCCACGTTCACTCAGAACGCCAAAATGGTGAGCTGAGTGCTGAACGACTGGGCGATATCTGGTTGCAGACCCAGACGGAAAGCCTAGGGCCGGCGTTGCGTTTTGATGATGATTACCGCGTGTTCTGGGGTTACATCCCGCATTTCATTCACACGCCTTTCTATGTCTATGCCTACGCCTTCGGGGATTGTCTTGTAAACTCGCTTTATGATGTATTTGCCGATGGCCACCCTGACTTTCAGGCCAAATACTTCGATATGCTGAAAGCCGGCGGCACCAAGCGCCACGGCGAGCTCCTCGCTCCCTTTGACCTCGACGCATCAGATCCGGATTTCTGGAAACGCGGACTGAGTGTGGTTTCAAGATTTGTTGATGAGTTGGAAGGGATGTCTGCTGGCTGATCAAAACACCTTTGCCGGGCGGGTAAAACGCTACGCCCGCGTCGGCGTTGCCGCGGGTGGTATGGCGGCGCGCTTTGCCTCAACAAAATTTCTTGGTGCCAATATCGATAACGCCAGGGACGCTGCACAATTGCGTGATGCGCTGGGGGGGCTTAAGGGGCCTTTGATGAAGGTCGCGCAAATCCTCTCGACCGTTCCCGATATGCTGCCAGACGACTATATGGCGGAGCTGGCGAAACTACAGACCAGCGCGCCAGCTATGGGGTGGTCGTTCGTCCGGCGCAGAATGGCGAGTGAACTGGGGCCAGACTGGCAAAGTAAATTCAAAACCTTCGAACATGAAGCCGCGGCAGCCGCGTCGCTCGGGCAGGTCCATCGAGCGCAAACAGAAAACGGGCAAAACCTCGCGTGCAAAATCCAGTATCCGGATATGGGCTCTGCGGTTGAGGCCGATTTGCGCCAACTCAAAATTGCGTTCTCAATCTATCGTCGTTACGACCCAGCCATTGACCCGGTTAACATTCATAAGGAACTGAGCGACCGGTTACGCGAAGAACTGGATTATGAACGTGAAGCCCAAAATCTGTCACTGTACCGCCATATCTTGAAAGCCGAAAAGACGGTTCATGTGCCGGAACTGGTGCCTGATTTATGTACGGATCGGTTGCTCAGTATGACCTGGCTGGATGGCGCGCCGCTTTTGAATTCCGTTGATGCGGATATTGAACAGCGAAACCAGATTGCGCACAACATGTTCCGGGCATGGTATGTGCCACTTTATAACTATGGCGTCCTGCATGGCGACCCGCATCTTGGCAATTATACCGTGCGCCCGGACGGCTCTCTGAACTTGCTGGATTTCGGCTGCATTCGTGTTTTCCGCCCGGCTTTTATCCGCGCCGTGATCGATCTCTATAAAGCGCTTCGTGATGATGATCGTGAACTGGCTGTCTACGCATACGAGACCTGGGGTTTTGAAGGTCTCGATAATACGGTGATCGATATTCTTAATCAGTGGGCCGAGTTTCTTTATGCCCCCCTTTTGAAAGACGAAGTGCTACCGATCCAGGAAACCGGAGGTGTCGCCTATGGGGCTGGCGTCGCGGCGAAGGTACACCGGGAACTGCGCGAGGTTGGGGGCATTACGCCGCCGCGTGAGTTTGTGTTAATGGACCGGTCAGCCATTGGTCTGGGCAGCGTGTTTACACATTTGAAAGCCGAAGTTAACTGGCATCGTATGTTTCATGACCTGATCGATGACTTTTCCGAAAGCACGCTTGAAAAGCGTCAAGCCAAGGCCCTTGGGAAGTTCGGTGTTCCGTTGGCGGATTAATCCTAAATCACGGAAATTATTGGAAAACTTGTGCCTGCTAGGTGCCGGGGGCTAATATCTCGGCGGTTAGGCTTATTGAAAAGGCCAAGTAATGTTTGCGTCCTCTAGCGCGATACAGAAGAAATTTTACCAGAAAGACGAAGTTGTCTTTGAAGAAGGCGATGTTGGGGATTCTGCGTTTATTGTAGAAACCGGTTCTGTCGGAATCTTCAAAATAGTTGAAGGTGAACGCGTACGGCTGGCTGACATGAACGAAGGGGAACTGTTCGGCGAAATGGCTGTTATTGACGGTTCCGTTCGAATGGCCAATGCCCGTGCTCTGGAAGAAAGTGTGATCATCCAGATCCCCAGATCCGTTATAGAAAACAAGCTCGATAAGTATGAGCCTTTCATGAAATCGCTTGTTCAAATTCTGGTAGAAAATCTGCGCAGCGTTCATCAGGTTTACATGCACCGCCCGCGCAGTGTTAACGATTATATCAATGCAATCACTTATCATTCGGCAGGGTTTCGAGACTATCTGGAGACCGTGCCCGAACAGGAGGAAATCTCCAGAGGGCTCGCTCAACTTGACCAGATTGATGCAACGGTTAAAAATCTGCGTCAAGAGTTCGAGGGATATCAGGATATGCGTTCAAGTGTTCTAACCGATGTGGATATTGCACCACAAAACAAAGGGGATAAAACGTGAGCGCAGGTAATGGGAAGCCTGTTCATCTGGATTACCCGGAATTTGGCGAGCTTACCGAACAGCAGTATGGCTGGATTGATCTTCTGGACCGGGAGTTTCACAAACTCTGGCGCCTCGGGCGAAACCTGATTCTTGTCTGGTCGCCGCTCAAGAAAGGTATGCAGGTACTTGTCATTCCCCATTACACAATCAGCGAACACGCCCAGCGCGCCAAGGAAGAAATTGAAACCTATGGCGGCGGTGCACTGGGCTTGCCACGAACCAGTTTCATAGAAGATGTTATCGCCAATCCAAAACATGTCACAACTGAGGGGTTAAAACATCTGGCGGAGCTGATGGGCCATGAGCCGGTCAAAATTGAATTGCCGTTCGACCCCGGTTGGGAGCTTGATTCAGAGGTTATTGAAGCCATCATCAAGCGTTACAGCATATCCTATATTGAGGACCGGGCAGTCGCACTGTTCGATATTGTCGGGTTTTCCCTGCTTACCCCGCTTGAACAGGTGACGCAGCTGAACAGCTTAGCGTTTTCCGTGAATTCTGCTTATTCGAAGATGCTTGAGAAAAATATCGACATCAGCTTCACCCGCTCAACCACTGGTGACGGGTTTTACATCTGGAACCGTGATCGTTCCATTCAGGCAAATGTAAATCTCTATAACTTTATGCATCTGGTTCTGGCCGATAACGCCATCGCCAACAGTAAATCCAGTGCCAACACCACACCGGAGTTGAGGGCATGTTTTCATATTGGCGGGCATTACGAATTTTACCAGTCAGAGGGCCTGAACCCGACGATCTACAGCTATATTGTCGGAGATGTCACAATTGAACTGGCACGAATGATCGATTGCGCCAGTGCCGGGCAAGTCTTGGTTGGTGATTTTCAGGTGTCAAACTTTGATCGGGCAACAGGCCTGACCAGCAAAATCGATACGGTGGACTTCATTGAACGTACGCAGGGCTCGCTTTCCAGTCTTGAGGGGATTGTCCTGTCGGGGGATGAGGTTGAGGATATTCGGTGTTACCTGACGGGTGAGAAAAACGGTGATGAATTTGGCATTAAAAAATACCTGATTGCAGACAAGCATGGTCGCACACGTAACGTCTTCAATGCCAAGATCAACATTTATCGCCGTCAAGCAGAACCTATCTTTCTGGGCGTTCAGACAAGCGAGCTGGATGATTTTAAAATCGTTTCGGACTCGTTTGTATAATCGTTATTTCGTTGAAGAAGTTGTCAGGTAACGCGTTGCGACGACGATCGCGCATATCACCAGCCCGCCGCCGACATATTGGAAAATACCCAATACCTCTCCAAGCACGAGAGCCGCAAGAATGATTGTGAACAAAGGTTCGATATTGAAAACCATTGCTGCTGTCGATGTTTCAATAAGACGCACCGCAATGAACTGAAAAGCCAGCCCACAAAGATATCCACCGCCAGAGATAAGCAACGCGATCCAGCCCAGTGTTTCCTGCGGTGGCACCGGCCCGCCTAAAACAAACAATACGACAACGGCAATAGGGGCCAGTATCAGGTGAGAATAGAACGTCAGCGTGAGAATGCTTGAGCCACGTGCCGCCGGTGCGCCGTATATCATCGTCAACGCTCCGCCGACGGAAGCAACCAGCCCGGCAGCAATCCCGCGCCAGTCCAGATCCCCAATTGCCGGGCCAAGCGCCAACGCCAGCCCGCCGAAGGCCAGCGCGAAGGCGAACAGAACACCCGGCGTCGGGCTGCGGCGTGCTGAAAAGGAATTCACAAAAAGAACGATGAAGGGGAATGTGTAAAACACGAGAGTTGCCAGACTGACAGGGATAAGCTGCACGGCCCAGATGTAGCCATAATTGACCATCATGATGCCGAGCGTGGTTAGCAGAAGCGGGCGTATAATCGCAGGGTTTATGGAAATTCGGCGGCGCCAAACAACGCAGATCAGTCCTGTGGAAAGCAGTCCAAGAACGGCTCGAAAGGCGATCACGGTAATCGGATTGGTTCCGCTGCCATACGCGTAACTGGCAGCAGTGATGGAACTGGAAAACGAACCCGCAGCCAAACAAGCTGCCAGAAAGCCTTTAATCGATTGTCCACCGGATGGGGAGGGGGTAGCGGCCATGAATTTCGTTCCCTGATTACCTAACGTCTTTGCGCTGAAATTTCTGGCCCGGCAAGTGGTTTCTGATTGACGCTATTCCAATCGAGGGTGATCATTAGAGTATGCGAGCAAATTAATTCAAAAGGAAACCGAGAATGACCGATCCAATCTTTCATAATTTCTCCAGCGCTCCGACCCATGTGGCACCCTTTAGTCATGCGGTTGAATGTAATGGCTGGATACAGCTGACCGGTCAGATGCCGACATATCCCGATGACGATGCGAAACTGCTGGATGAAGGCATTGTGGCACAAACGCGCCGCGTCATGGACAATCTGATCATTGTGCTCGATGGATTAGGCCTTGGGCTCGAACATGTTTTGTCGTGTCGGGTGTACATCACTGAATTCAAGCGCGACTACGAAGCGATGAACGATACCTATAAATCCTACTTCCCAGCCGGACGCCTGCCTGCACGGACCTGCATTGGTGTTACTGGGTTGGCACGCGATGCGTTGGTCGAAATCGACATGGTGGCGCATCGCCCGGATTAGGGGGATATGCTCTAAAGTCTGGCCGGGAAATGAAAGGGCCGGTCAGGTGAAGGTTTTTCCATATATATGGTAAAAAATAAAGTTATCCACAAGATGAAGTGGTGTGGTAGAATCCGATTCGCAAGTTGGTATTCTGTGCGTCCTTGGAGCAGTCAAATGTCAGAACGTTCAAAGCAGCCTCGTTATTCTGTTGCCATGACAGGGTGTGTGGTTGTTATTTTGATGATGGCATCCACACCGTCATTTGGTCAGGAAGTGACCCGGAAATCAGAGACGTCGATCACCGATACGCTTGGTGGGTTTTTCGGCGGGGTCTGGGATGGGGTTGTTGATGTTGTAACGTTGCAGCCCATTTTTGGTGATGACGAAGCACCAGTGCAAGTTCGAAAAATCAGCGCAGCTGGACAGACTTCGTATGAAACCAGCTCGCGCGCAGTGTCCACGGACAAAGGCTCAATGTCTAGAATGATGAGCCGGATGGCTGGCTCAATCAGGCCAGAAAGCGACGAACTTGACGAATATGGCCTGCCGAAACGCCCCTAAACGATATTGAATTCCGGTCCGAACGGAAATTTGGTGATGTTCTCTGCGCCATCTTCCGTCAGGACAAGGATGTCATGCTCGCGGTATCCCCCCGCACCGTCCAAGGGTTCCGGCAACATGATCATCGGCTCCATGGAAACCACCATGTTCGGCTCCAGTACGGTTTCAATGTCTTCACGCAATTCCAGCCCCGCTTCACGTCCGTAATAATGGCTGAGTACACCAAACGAATGCCCGTAGCCGAAAGTGCGGTACTGCAGCAGGTCGTGTTCTAAATAAATTTCGTTAAGCTCGTGGGCAATATCACAGCAGCGCACGCCGGGTTTGATCAGTTCGATTCCACGGCGATGTACTTTGCAGTTCACTTCCCAAAGTTTCAGATGCCTGTCCGACGCGTGATCGCAAAATAGTGTGCGTTCCAGGGCTGTGTAATAGCCGGAAATCATCGGAAAGCAATTCAGGCTGAGGATGTCACCTTTCTCGATTTTGCGCGTCGTCACCGGATTGTGGGCACCGTCCGTATTGATTCCGGACTGGAACCATGTCCAGGTATCCATAAGTTCGGAATCCGGGTAGCTTCTGGCAATTTCCTTGACCATGGCCTCTGTCGAAGCGCGCGAAACTTCAAGCTCCGAGACGCCTGCACCGATAGTGTTCCGACAAACCTCGCCCCCCAAATCAGCGATCCGCGCGCCGTCCCGTATGACCAGAATTTCCTCATCCGACTTGATCATGCGCATTTTCATGGTGGCAATGCTGATGTCGATAAATTCGGAACCGGGCAGGGCGGCTTTAAGCTTTTCCAGATTTTGGATGGGGACATCATCATATTCGATGCCGACCTGGCCGCCGTCCGGGACCAGCTTTTGAACAGCGCGGAAGTAATTGTCGCGTTGCCAGTCGGTGTAGACGATGTTTTCACCGAATGTCCGGCGCCACGGTTGCCCGCCATCAATATTGGCGCTGATGGATGTAGAGGTGTCCTGTGTGACAACCAGCCCATACAGACGGCCAAAATAGCAAAAGTGAAAACCAGAATAGTAATTAATGTTGTGATATGACGTGAACAGAACGGTCGCAATACCTTGCTCCGCCATATGGGCACGTAGTTTGCTCAGGCGCGTGGCGTATTCGGGGTCAGAGAAAGTTCGATTAACAGGAGTCCCGTTTTGAATTTCGATCAGATTTTCCATAGCCCATGCCTCATGTGATTCAGGTTTCTGTTCGCAGCCCGTCTTGTCATGAAATGCGCTTCCCCGTCAACGGCTATTAATGGGGCCGGGGAAAGACTTGCGGGTCAAATTAATTTGAAGAACAGGATAAGTTTATAATGGTCAGGCGGGTGTTGCTGTAGCTGATAAATTTGTTCATAGTGCGATCAAATGCCTATCAATTTGATCCATGACAATTCGGTTTTAGCGAGATTGCTATAGTATCCACCAGCTTGTCATAAGATATCGACTGAGTAAGGCATGAAAAATTCTATGTTCACGTAAAGGGCTCCAATATGAAAATCGCTGTCCTAAAGGAACGCCGCGCTGGTGAAACGCGGGTTGCGGCTTCGCCGGAAGTGGTGGGGAAACTCATCGCGTTGGGTTTTACGCTTTCTATTGAGAAAGGCGCTGGTGGGGGGGCTTCCTTCACAGATGGTGCCTATAAAGACGCCGGTGCGACTGTTACTGCGGATGTCGCTGGTACCCTTAAAGGTGCTGACATCGTCCTCATGGTTCAGGCCCCGGAAGCGGCTGAATTGGCAAAAATCGCGAAAGGAACCATCCTTATTGCCAGTTTGAATGCTCTGACCAATGCGGCGGGCATACAGGCTCTGGCGAAGGCGGGTGTAACTGCATTTGCCATGGAACTGATGCCACGTATTACACGTGCCCAAAGCATGGATATTTTATCCAGCCAATCAAACCTGGCGGGTTATAAATCAGTGTTGGATGCTGCCGCCGAATTTGGCCGCGCATTCCCAATGATGATGACGGCGGCCGGTACCATTGCCCCGGCCAAGGCCTTTATCATGGGCGTCGGTGTAGCCGGGTTGCAGGCCATTGCGACCGCCAAGCGGTTGGGTGCCATTGTGACCGCAACCGATGTACGCCCGGCGACGAAAGAGCAGGTCGAAAGTCTGGGCGGGAAGTTCCTTGTGGTAGATCCTGAGATGGAAAAAGACGCGCAAACCGAAGGCGGTTACGCCAAGGAAATGCCGCCTGAATATTTCGAAAAACAAAAACTGGTCGTAGCAGAACATATTGCGAAACAGGACATCGTCATTACCACCGCCCTGATTCCGGGGCGTCCGGCACCTACGCTGGTGACCGAGGAAATGGTCAAAAGCATGAAGCCGGGCTCTGTTATCGTGGATCTGGCTGTTGAGGCTGGTGGTAACGTTGCTGGCGCGAAATTGGGTAAAGTTGTGACAACGGCAAACGGCGTCAAGATTGTCGGCCATGAAAATGTACCGGGTCGTTTGGCAGTAGATGCAAGTGCCCTGTTTGGACGCAACCTTCTGAACTTCCTGACACCCCAGGTGGATAAGGAAAAAGGTGCGCTTGCGATCGACTGGGAAGACGAGACCGTTCTGGGAACCCTGGTTACCAAGGACGGGAAAGTTGTGCATCCGCGCCTTGCTGATGCGGCATCTAAAAAAGCACCAGCGAAAAAGGCAGCACCGAAAAAGGCAGCACCGAAAAAGGCAGCACCGAAAAAGGCTAAGAAGCCAGCAGCCAAGCCGAAGGAGAAATAGTCATGGACGCGGCAACAATTGCGGACCAGGCCTCAAAACTGGCCACCAATGCGGCTAAACTGGCTGCCGAGTCGGCCACTTTGGCCCAACAATCAACGGAACTGGTCGTCACCCAGTCCCAGACCATGGGCGGGGACCCGACATTCCTGTCCCTGTTCACAATCTTTGTGTTGGCCTGCTTCGTCGGCTACTTCGTCGTCTGGAGCGTAACACCCGCCCTTCATTCACCTTTGATGGGTGTCACAAACGCCATTTCGTCTGTGATCATCGTCGGCGGATTGCTGGCCGCCGGGCCGGTTGACGTGGATTTCTCGAAGGTTATGGGCTTTGTCGCCGTTACACTGGCGTCGGTCAATATCTTCGGCGGTTTTATTGTCACCCAGCGTATGCTGGCGATGTTCAAGAAAAAGAAGAAGTAGGGGAACGGAATCATGAGCACAGAATATACAGGCGTTGCCTATCTGATTTCCGCGATCTGCTTCATCATGGCATTACGCGGCTTAAGTTCACCTGAAACGGCGCGGCGCGGGAATGCGCTTGGCATCATCGGTATGGTGATTGCCGTTTTCACGACACTCAATGAACCGGGTGTGATGAGTTATGGCCTGATCATTTCGGGCATGTTGATCGGCGGATCCATCGGGACCGTGGTCGCGCTTCGCATCCAGATGACGGCATTGCCTCAGTTGGTTGCGGCCTTTCACTCTCTGGTTGGTCTTGCAGCGGTTCTTGTTGCGTCAGCGGCACTTTTTCATCCGGAAGCCTACGGATTGGGCGTTTCCGGCAGTATTGCGGGTGCCAGTCTGGTTGAAATGGGGCTGGGGGCCGTTGTCGGTGCGATTACGTTCTCCGGTTCAGTAATCGCCTTCGCCAAATTGCAGGGCGTTATGTCCGGCTCACCGATCACGTTCAAGTTTCAGCACCCGCTGAATTTGCTGATCGCCCTGACAATCGTCTACTGCATGGTCGCTTTCGTTGATGGCGAATCCTACACCTTCTATTGGGGCATGATTGCGCTTTCGTTCCTGATCGGGTTCCTGATCATCATCCCGATTGGTGGTGCTGACATGCCGGTTGTCGTCTCGATGCTGAACTCATACTCGGGCTGGGCGGCTTGCGGCATTGGCTTCACGCTGTCCAATCCAGCGCTGATCATTACTGGTGCTCTGGTGGGTTCGTCCGGCGCGATCCTCAGTTACATCATGTGCAAAGGCATGAACCGCTCCATCTTTAACGTGTTGTTGGGCGGGTTTGGCGGCGAAGCTGCTGGTCCGGCAGCGGGTGGCAAGGCGGGTGACAGAGCCGTTAAATCCGGCGCTGCCGATGATGCGGCTTTCCTCATGAAAAATGCATCCAAAGTCATCATCGTACCGGGTTATGGCATGGCCGTGGCACAGGCTCAGCATGCGCTTCGCGAAATGGCCGATGTACTGAAAGCCGAAGGGGTTGAAGTGCGCTATGCCATTCACCCGGTGGCTGGACGTATGCCGGGGCATATGAACGTGCTGCTGGCGGAAGCGAATGTGCCATATGACGAAGTGTTTGAATTGGAAGAAATCAATCACGAGTTCTCGACGGCTGAGGTTGCATTCGTTATTGGTGCCAATGATGTTACCAACCCGGCCGCCAAGACGGACCCGACAAGTGATATCTACGGGATGCCGATTCTGGATGTCGAAAAAGCGGGTTCCATCCTGTTCGTCAAACGCGGCATGGCGTCCGGTTATGCCGGTGTCGACAACGAATTGTTCTTCGCCGACAACACCATGATGCTGTTCGGCGACGCCAAGAAAATGGCGGAAGAGATCGTTCAGGCGTTAGGTTGAAGCCAATACCGGCTGAGGTCGGCGCCTCAGCCGGTTGGCGTTCCATCAGAATAAAGCTTGAGAGCGGCGTATATCGTCTTGTTGATGGGCGTCTCAACGCCCAGCTTCTCACCCATACGAACGACCCCACCTGATAGCCACGGCAGTTCCAGGCGTCCGCCGCGTTCGAGATCATGAAACATGGATGCTTTTGTTGATGGCGGGAATGAGCGGGCAAAATCCAGCGCGCCGTCCAGAAACCCTTCCGTAAACACGATACCAGAGGCGACGCCAACGTCGTGGGTTTCTGTCATCACGCCCTTGAAAAGAGCACGGACGTCCGGATCATCCAGAATTGGCCCCAATGTGCTGCGGGTGACTGAGGTAACACCACTCAAGGCAACCAGAAAGGCAAACTTTTCCCAGATCACACGGTCGATATGTTGTGTTAGCTCGGCTTCGACTCCGGCGTCCTGTAAAGCATTCAGAAAGTTTACGCATCGTTGAGACCGTGAACCGTCGGGTTCACCAAAGCGCAGCCGTGCAAAGGGGCTGGTGTGAAGAATGGCGCCGGGCTCTGAAATAACGCTGGCGATCTGAGCAATGCCGCCGATGACCCGATCAGTCCCCAGAATTTCCATAAGTGTTGGCATACTTTCAACGCCGTTCTGAAATGGCACGACCATGGTATCCGGGCCGACGAGGGGCTTACAGGTTTCGGCACTGGTTAGGGTATCCCAGAGCTTGACGGCAAATATCACCACATCCACCGGCCCGACGTCTGCCGGGTCATCTGTAACGATCGGAGTTTTCAGATGGATGTCACCGAGCGCGCTTGCGATCCGAAGGCCGTTTGCCTCAATTGCCTGCTCATGCGCGCCCCTGGCGATAAAGGTTACATCGTGCCCAGCATCGGAAAGCCGGGCACCGAAATAGCCGCCAACACCGCCCGTCGCCATAATTGCGAATTTCATGATCAGTCTTCGCCCGGTTTGTACCCGATCTGAGCATAAAGCATTTTGTCATGGGTACCAGAAAACGCCAGTTGCGCCGTCACGGCACCGATCAGGGCCAGGAACATGTCCCATTGGGTGTCCCAGATGTCACGTTGTGTGCCCAGGAAGGCGTCTGCAACGAATTGCGGGTAATCACCAGCAAAGGGGCCGCGATTAGGATCGGCAGAACTTCGAGAAACCAAGTCATTCGGTCATGTGGCGCTACAGCGGAGACGGCGAGGCCGATTAGGATAACAATCGACAGAATTAACGGCTCGATTAATCTGTTCAGTAATTTCAGATGGCCGCAACCAGACGTTCGGCAAGGTCCGTGACGGCATTAGCCTCATGTTCGCCAATCAATGCCCCGTCTTCATCAAATGCCTTTGCGGCACCGGCAACAGTCGCAAACCCCGGGATGACCATGGCACCGACTTCAGCCAGGCAATCACGTAGGCGCGGGATTACACGTATGCCACCACGCCCGCCCGGGGATGTCGCCATGATTGCGACCGGCTTGTTTCGGAATACGGGAGCGTTTGGTTTGTCGCCATCCGGGCGGGAGGTCCAGCTCAGGACGTTAACCAGAAGCGGTGGGACGCAGCCGTTGTATTCGGGCGTTGAAATCATCACGGCGTCATGGGAGGCGATCAGCGTTTTCAACTCGCGCATCGACCCCGGCATACCTGTCGCATCTTCATAATCACCGTTGTAGATGGCGGCGGGATAATCGGCGAGATCAATCAGGGTGACATCCGCGCCAGCCGCAGTAAGTGCTTTGGCACCATATGCAGCCAGTTTCTTGTTAAACGATCCGGACCTGGCACTGCCCGCAAAGACGAGGACTTTTCCTGATGGTGGCATCTGATTCCCTTCCTTCAAAACTGAATAAGGTGAATAGCCGGGCACGACAAAACCGCGCGGGACATAACGCCTGGCGCGGTTTTAACACTACATCGTCAGTCAATCGGTGACTTTCGCCACCACGCGAAAAGCCTAGAAGCCTTCGCGCTCAATCCGCTTGCGCTCAAGCTTGCGCGCCCGGCGTACCGCTTCTGCCTTTTCACGGGCACGGCGCTCAGACGGCTTCTCATAGGAGCGACGGAGCTTCATTTCACGGAAGACACCTTCACGCTGCATCTTCTTTTTGAGGACCTTTAAGGCCTGATCGACATTGTTGTCACGAACGGAAACTTGCACGTTTGCTATTCTCTCTACATGTTAGAAACACGAAACCCACATGGGTTTAACTTTGATGCGCGCCTTGTAACACGTACAATCCGGGATGTGAAGCGCGTAATGACTAAAGTTCAAAACAAATAACACCTGATATTTCCAGTGTTACGGAGTTAAAATCTCGATGGCCGTACTCAAAATAGCACGCATGGGACACCCGGTCCTCTCAGAAGTTGCTCAACCTGTCGATGACCCAATGTCGCCGGAAATCCACCGTTTGATCGCCGATATGGTGGAAACCATGGATGATGCGCCCGGTGTGGGACTAGCGGCACCACAGGTTCATGTGCCGCTGCGGATTGTGGTTTTTTATGTTCCTGACGAACGGGCCGACAAAGATGATGATGCGGTATCCCTGACAGCATTGATCAACCCAGAAATTGAGGCGCTTGATGACGAACTTCAGGATGGCGTTGAAGGCTGCCTTTCCTTGCCGGGAATGGCTGGCATCGTTAGCCGCCACACCCATATCCGCTACCGGGGCCTGACCCCCGATGGATCGGTCATAGAGCGCGAAGCCAGGGGATTTCATGCCCGTGTCGTGCAGCATGAATGTGACCATCTGGATGGAATTCTTTACCCCATGAGGATGGCGGATCTGTCGAATTTCGGCTATGTTGAGGAAATGCAGAAAGGGCCTGCGCCAGAGGAAGAGGAGGCAGAGGAAGAGGATGGTTGAGAATATAGCCGACACTCGTGACCGGATCATCGCACCGTTCCTGGTTAACGTCACCTTCGATGGCTGGTCGAAGAAATCTCTGAGCGCGGCTGCTATTGCGGCCGGGTATGATGAAAGCATGGGGTTGCGTGCCTTTCCCGGCGGCATGACCGAAGTTGCGGATCATTTTGCTGACTGGTCCGATCGCCGTATGCTCGCTGAGCTGGAAGCGCTTGATCTGGCGGACATGAAGGTGCGCGAGCGAATCCACACCGGCATCAAAGTGCGACTTCAACTGAACGCACCGTACCGTGAATCCATCAGGCGGTTACTGTCGTTTATGGCACTACCTGGGAATGCGCCACTGGCTCTACGTCTTGCGTGGCGAACGGCTTCGGTGATCTGGTATGCGGCGGGGGATCGTTCGGCGGACTGGAATCATTATTCGAAACGCGGTCTGTTGGCTTCTGTTTACACGTCCACTATATTATACTGGCTTGCCGACGAAGCCGATGAGCAGGGCGATTATCCGGAAACCTGGGCATTTCTGGACCGACGAATTGAGAATGTACTTCGGGCATTCAGCCTGCCAGGGCGGATAAAGAAAGCGTTCGGAGGGCTTCCGAAACCTTTTGGCGCATCCTCCCAGCCCCAATCATAAGATCATCCTTAAGACCTAGTTCTAACAGGTGTATTGAGTTTCTGGGGACGGGGATGCAATTTGTGATACCCGATTCGCGGGACACTATTTGTGAAAGGTTTGCCGTTTTAGAATGAGCCAGCATATCCTCATCGTTGAAGACGACGTCATGATTCAAGGGTTTCTGACGCTTACACTGGAGCAGGAAGGATATCGGACGACCGCCGTTGGATCGGGCGGTGGTATGTTTTCTGTGCTTGAGCATGAAACTGTTGATATGATCATCATGGATCTTGGCCTGCCGGATGCCGATGGCCTGGACCTCACCAAAGAAATTCGAAAAACCTTCACGATGCCGATAATTGTTGCCAGTGCACGGCGGACAACGGAAGACCGCCTGTCAGCGCTGGAGTTTGGTGCCAACGATTATATGACCAAGCCGTTTGATCCACGTGAGCTGGTTTTGCGGGTGCGTAATCATCTGGCAACCGCTGCGGAAACGGCACAAAACCCGCAATCAGCCGCATCATCAAGAGAGAGGCGGGATGGTTCACAACCCGCAAACGAGCCCAGGGACAGAAGAAAGGCTGCGAAGACTGAGAGAAGAGGGACGCCAACCTCAGCCGCTGCCCCAGCACCTGCTCCGTCACCAACTCCAGCGCCAACTACACCATCGAAAAGCGCCCCGCGGCAACCTTCAGGCGCTGGCGCGCCGCTGATCGGCGTCGACAGAACGATGATGGTTCTCGGTGGATTGGTAATCGCAGGCTTCTTGGCTGGTGGGGCTTTCTGGTATTATGGACAGGAGAATGGTGAAGACGACAGTATGGAACAGGCCGCAGTATCATCAACGCCTGAAGCGGAACGTCGCGGTGCGTTGCAGCCGCCGCCTGAGCAACCGGTCCGGATTGCCAAGGCGCCAGAGCCAGTGTCTTCTATACCTTCGTCGACGCCGAACAGTTTGCCGAAACCTTATACCCCGTCATTGACCGAGTCGGTGACCGCGAAGCCTTCCTTGTCTGAACCAATCCCGGCACCAAAACCGGTTGCAAACTCAAGCCCGTCTGTAACGGTAACACCGCCACCGGTCCCAAAAAACTGGGTGGAAGCCTCCAATTGCCCCCAAATTCCGGATATTTCGTGGTGGCGGGTGAAAAATCACAGTCAGGTCGTGCGATATGTGTCGCGAAAATATGGCGGAAACTGGCTCCCGTATATCGAAAGCTGGGAGAAGCGGTTGAGTAAAATGCAGGATGTTTTCCAACGTGGGTCCGCGATTAAAACAAGCACTGGCATATTGCTCCGCGGTGTCGCCCTGGCGGATTACGTGAATGACATGGCAGCCCGTGTTGCCGTTACAAAATGTCTGGCTAAAGAAGCCAAGCTCAACAACCAATAATTCGGAAAATCAGTACTTAAAAAGAAGAAGAGGCGCGATCCTTTAAAGATCGCGCCCCAGGGGTCTTCTGGGATGTTGGAGGCCGCCCTGATTTGCAGAGCGGGCCTTGATGCCCCGTTGGGGTACGGGGCTGAAGGCAGCTGGGGAACTGCCGTTGATTTAACTATGCCTGATCGCGCTATACCGGACCAATCACATCCCAACACACTTTTGTGAACGAAACTGATGAAGATAAAACACAGTTTTGGACTCGTGGCGGGGTCTGTCGTAAGATAAACTGATTGGCGAAATGATGAATTCGAACGGCTATTTTCATGATGAGACAAGAGCCCCCGCCCCTAAGACAGCCTGGTACCCCGGCTAATGGTCGCGCCGCGCCGGGTGTTGTTGCGCCTCCCGGCGGAAACCAGCAAGCTTCAGCCCGTCCGGATGCCGCGCCACAGGTGCCAGGCGCTGATCTGGCAGATCATTTTGCTGAATGCAACAAACTCGGGCGCTACCTGACAGTTCAGGACGACAGCCGTTTTGTAATTACCGATGATTTCAGAACGACCAGCATCATCCCGGCCGCGTCCGCGTTCGCCGCGATTTATTCAAAAGATATTCTTGTCGCCCAGGCGGCTTTGTTGCCGTTAAGCGAGGGCGCATTGAAAATGGCGCCGCGCCAGCGTGATCGCTATGAGCGGCTGTTTGCCCTGATCGAAGAAGAAGCGCTTTCCGATACGATCAAAGATTCGGCCCGGGCGGTACGCGAATCCCATTTTCGGGCGTCCGAAATCAGGGCGCTTGAGGCGGAATTAGGTGACAAGCTAAGCCCGGCCCGCATACGCTATCGGGATTTTCTGAACATTGTCAAAAAACTGATGGATCGCAAAGTCACCGCCGGACCATTTCTTGATGAATTTCGCGGCTTCACACAGGACGTTGCGGGCAAGCTTGATTTCGGAATTTACAGCTTCTGCCTTGATCGCCTGTTCGGCAGCCTGCGGGTTCCCATGAAGGTGAAGAAGCTTCTGGTTATGGAAATTCTGCGCTACCCGCCACTGATTCGCCGTGAATTGCTGACCAACATCATCGTCTTTCCCGGCCAAACCCAGGAACTGATTGAGTTCGTCAAATATATGGCGGAAACAGAACTCGGCAAAACGGCGGCCATTGAAATCGATTTACTCGAAGCGTTCAAAATGAAACGCCTGAGCGTCAACGATATCGAGGGAAGCCTGATGGCCGGAACGGCCCTTGGTGGGGCCTAGGCGGATTTAGAATCCCTAGACCGGCAGATCTGCAACTGTATCGTTTTGAGCTTGCCGGAATGCATCCAGCTTAGCCGCCATATCATCATCAGAAAGTGCCAGGATCGCTGCTGCCAGCAAGGCCGAGTTTTTGGCACCCGCTTTGCCGATCGCCAATGTGCCGACGGGAATGCCACCGGGCATCTGGGCCATGCTGAGCAGGCTGTCGATACCGCCCATAACACGGGTTTCTATAGGAACACCCAAAATCGGCAACGGCGTTACGGCGGCGACAACGCCGGGTAGGGCAGCGGCCATTCCAGCGGCGGCGATGATGACTTTGATGCCGCGCTCTTTCGCGGTGCTGGCAAATTCGTGAACCTGTACAGGGTTCCGATGCGCTGACAGGGCTTTGGCTTCAAAGGGAATTGATAATTCTTCAAGCATGTCGGCGGCGTGCTTCATGGTTTCCCAATCGGATTTGCTGCCCATGATGATACCAACGAGGGGAGTTGAACTGCTCACGATCTGTTTCCTTCGATATAGATTAGGGGCGCCATTGATAGCCTGCCCGGAAAGCCCGGCATTATACGGATGGCGGCGTTATGATCAAGGCTGCCCAAAGGCTAATTCTGGATTGATCGCAAATGGCATCAGGCTCAGGTTTCAGGCAGTTTCCAGAAGATGCCGAATGTGGCTAGTCAATATCTAGCGGCGTATGAGCGGGCCGCCGCCAAGCCATTGAAAATATGGGGTTTTTGAAAGTGTCGCTAATTTGCACTCCAATGGGTTTGTGCTGCGGCTATATTTATTCCCTGATTTTGTGAATTACTCTGGAAAGCCATCAACCATCCGTTAACGTTTGGCGTTTTATGGTGTAGACTATACATATTCCGATTCCGGCTAAACCGGAAAGAAGAGGGTTTATCATGGACGTAAATCAGACGTCGGCGATTACTGCTCTTAATCAGGATGCAAAAAAGTCGCCACAGCAGCGTGAGCCTAAAGACCAAGAAACCACGGATGATGAACAGTCTCCGGGCGATTCCGGCTCGTGGCGAGAACTTGATGCGGTCGAGATGGATGGGGGCTTTTTCGATGCTGTCACCCCGGAAATCCAAAACGTTATTGATGAATTAAACATGCGAATCGAGCCGTTGCGTGCCGAGCTTGAACGGACCAAGGCGCGTGAGCAGCAGTTTCGTGAATTGGCGGAGCATCACGTTTTCCTGGATGTTCCCTGTCGCCGGGAATTCTTGCGTGAAATTAACCATGTCCTGAAGCACAGAGGTCAGCTGAGCGCACCTCCCGCAATCATCATTATGCATGTTGCTAGTGCGGATTCTGTTCGCATGAAGGCGGGGCGTCATGCACTTGACCGATTGCTGGCCGAGGTTGTTGCGATGATCAGTGAAATTCTTCACCCAACGGATGTGCTAGGCAGCCTGGGTGGAAATGATTTTGGGGCGGTTGTTTTCAGCGGTAATGGTGATGCGGTGGGCCGGACGGCGGCGGAAATTCGCGACGCTGTCGCCAGACAGGGGTTTGTCTGGATGGGGCAAAAGATGGAGATCAGACTCGAAGTTGGTCTGCATGTTCTGGATGGAGATGCGGATGCGGATGACTGGATAAAAGCCGCAGACAGTGACCTTCGGGCGCGCCAATTGAGCGCGTAAAGATAGTTCTGAGGCCTGATGATCAGGCAATGATATCGGGCAGTAGCTCGTTTTCAATCATCAGGATTTGATCCTTAAGGACCAGTTTCCTTTTCTTGAGCCGTTGTATCTGCAATTGATCAAATGGTACAGCTTCGCTGATCCGGGCGATAATGTCGTCCATATCCCGATGCTCGGTACGTAATTCTTCAAGCTTCAGTTTCTGCTCTTCAATATCGTTCATCTGTCCGCCTGAATATTCCGAATATTGGTGACTATACCAAAAAAATATCTTCGGCGGTAGGTCCTCACGGAAGTTGTTCAGTGGATTTTTGAAAAAAACTGGAGTATGATCGGGTGTTACGTCTGAAGTATGTTTGATCTGTAAATCTTGAGGAGGTATTACCATGAGTCTGGTTGAGAGAATTGACGCGCTGAAGGAAAAACACCACGCTCTCGAATCAGCTATCGAACTAGAACATACCCGACCTCATCCTGATGATGATGAGATCGCTACCTTAAAAAAACAAAAACTGGCGATTAAAGATGAAATCGTACAGTTGAACGTTTCCTGACAAAACCTTAGGTAACGTTTCCCCGGGGCAGTATCCGATGCCCACACTGACCTACAGCGAACTTTCGGCTTGTTTAAGCCGGGAAGACGAACTCGGTTAATATAAAATTTCTGCTTTGGCCGGTTCCAAAAACACACAACTTCGCATGCCCCGGTCACTTGCTGGGGTTTTTGTTTGGGGTTGGGTGTTTTGTCGGCGTTATGCGTCAGTTATCCGTTCACGCAGTTTGAATTTCTGGATTTTCCCTGTTGATGTTTTCGGGAGCGGGCCGAAGATAACCGATTTCGGGCATTTGTAATGGGCCAGATTATCGCGGCAGAAGTTTATGATTTCGTCTGCCGTAATATCCGCATCCAGGTCTTTCAGTTCAACAAAGGCGCAAGGGGTCTCGCCCCATTTCTCGTCCGGCTTGGCGACCACTGCCGCCATCAGAACGGCAGGGTGTTCATGCAAAGCATTTTCCACTTCAATCGATGAAATGTTTTCGCCACCTGAAATGATCACGTCTTTTGAGCGGTCCTTCAGTTTGATGTAGCCATCGGGCTCTATTACGCCGAGGTCGCCCGAGTGGAACCAGCCGCCACCCAAGGCAGCTTCAGTCGTTGGCGGGTTTTTCAAATACCCTTTCATGACGATATTGCCGCGAAACATCACTTCGCCCATGGTTTCACCGTCTGCCGGGACCGGCGTCATGGTTTCCGGGTCCATTACCGTCAGGTCTTCCAGAACATGATACTTTACGCCTTGCCGGCCTTTTTTCTGGGTCTGCTCTTCAATAGGCAGATCATTCCAATCATCGTGCCAGGCGCAAACCACGGCTGGGCCATAGGTTTCGGTCAGGCCGTAGACATGGGTCACGTTGAAACCTTCTTCCTGCATGCGCTGCAGCGTTGATGCGGGTGGCGGGGCGGCGGCAGTCATCACATTAACCGGATGATCGAAATCCCGGCGTTCGTCTTCGGTTGCGTTGATGACGAAGCTCAGGACAATCGGTGCGCCGCAGAAGTGCGATACCTTGTGATCCGCGATCGCAGCGTAAATACTGCCGGCATTGACCTGGCGGAGGCACACGTTGGTTCCCGCTGCCGCTGCCATTGACCAGGGGAAGCACCAGCCGTTGCAGTGGAACATCGGCAACGTCCAAAGATATACTGGGTGATGGCCCATGTTCCAGCCAATGATATTCGATAAGGAATTCAGATAGGCGCCGCGGTGGTGATAGACGACGCCTTTCGGGTCGCCGGTGGTTCCGGACGTATAATTCAGGGATATGGCATCCCATTCGTTATCGGGAAGTTTCCATACAAAATCCGGATCACCGGATTGAAGAAAGCTTTCGTAATCCGTTTCGCCCAGCTCTTCGCCATCAATTTTGGCCACATCATCAATGATATCGATAACCAGAATATCGTGCGCTGTATCGGCAAGTGCTTTTTTGACAGTGGCTGAAAACTCGAGATCCGTGAGCAGGACCTTTGCCTCACCATGGGCCAGGCAAAATGCGATGGTTGTTGCATCAAGGCGCACATTTAGCGTGTTCAGCACGGCCCCTGCCATTGGTACGCCGAACGCCGCTTCATACATTTCCGGTGTGTTCGAACCCATGATGGCGACTGTATCGCCTTTGCCAATACCGCGCTTTTGCAGTGCAGAGGCCAGGCGGCGTGTGCGGGTGTAGGTTTCTTTCCAGGTGAACCGTTTGGGGCCATGGATGATTGAGATATGGCCCGGATAGGTATAGGCGGCGCGATCGATCAGGGATAGCGGCGAAAGCGAGGCGTAATTCGCTGGTGTTGTGCCTAAACCGGTTTCGTAGATGTTGTTGGTGTTCATTTTAGACCTGGAAGATTGTGATCACGAATATTGGCGTTAGACTGACATAAATGGTACCAATCCGAAATCAATTTTCATTGCTAAATTCACACTATATTGCCAGCGGACCTGATGGTATTGACCAAATAACAACATGAGGGATGACATGAGCAACGCATACGATAAAGCCTATACTCGTTCTATGGAAGATCCGGAAGGTTTTTGGGGAGAAGCCGCCAAGGATATCGACTGGTATAAAGAATGCGATCAAGTACTCGATCAGTCGAATTTGCCATTTTATCGCTGGTTTAGCGGGGCCGAGTGCAACACGTGTTACAACGCTCTCGACCGTCATGCCGACGGCGGGCGTGGGGATCAGGCGGCTCTGATTTATGACAGCCCGGTTACAGGCGGAAACAAGAAAACCTATACCTTTAAGGAGCTCAGGGGCGAAGTTGCCAAGTTCGCCGGTGTGCTTCGCGACCAGGGCGTCGAAAAAGGCGACCGTGTCATTGTTTACATGCCAATGGTCGCCGAAGCCGCCATTGCGATGCTGGCCTGTGCGCGTCTTGGAGCGGTTCACTCGGTTGTATTCGGCGGTTTTGCATCAAACGAACTGGCCGTGCGGATTGATGATGCGACGCCTAAAGTCATTGTCAGTGCGACCTGCGGGATTGAGGTCAACCGGGTCATTGAATACATGCCGTTGCTGAACGGTGCAATTGAACTCGCGACCCACAAACCGGACAAATGCGTCATTCTTGAGCGCCCCGAATGCGATGCGGAACCGATTCGCGGTCGTGATGTTGACTGGGCGAGCGCCATGCTGATGGCTGCCCCGGCAGATTGCGTTCCGGTCGCCGCGACCGACCCGCTTTATATTCTCTATACCTCCGGCACCACAGGCGAGCCGAAAGGCGTTGTCCGGGATAACGGCGGGCATATGGTTGCGTTGAAATGGTCCATGAAAAACATCTATGACATGGATCCGGGCGATGTGTTCTGGGCGGCATCTGATGTCGGTTGGGTTGTTGGCCACAGCTATATCGTCTACGCACCATTGCTGCATGGTTGCACAACAATCCTGTTTGAAGGCAAACCCGTCGGCACGCCGGATGCAGGAACTTTCTGGCGAATGATATCAGAGCATAAGATCAAGGCATTGTTCACTGCACCGACGGCATTTCGCGCCATCAAACGCGAAGACCCGGATGGGGAGCTGATGAAAAAATACGACCTCAGCATGTTTGAGGTTCTCTACCTTGCTGGCGAGCGCACGGACCCCGATACCCTGCATTGGGCAGAAGACAAGATCGGGGTGCCGGTGATTGATCACTGGTGGCAGACGGAAACCGGCTGGCCGATTGCGTCGAACTGCATGGGGCTCCACGTTTTCCCGGTCAAGGCGGGGTCACTTACGAAAGCGGTTCCCGGCTGGGATGTTCAGGTTCTGGACGAAAATGGCCAGCCCCAGGAAGCGGGCACCATTGGCGAGATCGTGGTCAAATTGCCGCTGCCACCGGGCTGCCTGCCGACACTCTGGAACGCGGATGAACGCTTCCTCTCGTCGTACCTCAACGAATACCCCGGCTATTACAAAACATCCGATGCCGGAATCATTGATGATGAAGGCTATATCTCGATCATGGCCCGGACCGATGACATCATCAATGTTGCCGGCCACCGCCTCTCAACAGGCGGCATGGAAGAGGTTCTCTCGGCCCATCCGGACGTCGCGGAATGCGCGGTGATCGGGGTTGAAGATCAAATGAAAGGGCAGCTTCCCGTTGGCTTCCTTGTTCTGAAAAACGGGGTTTCCAAAGGCAATGATGAAATCGTCAAGGAAGTGGTTGGGCTGGTCCGCGACAGGATCGGTCCGGTTGCTGCTTTCAAGACGGCGACAGTTGTTAATCGCCTGCCAAAAACCCGGTCCGGCAAAATTCTTCGCGGCACCATGCAGAAGATCGCCGACAAACAGGAGTTCAAAATGCCAGCAACGATTGATGACCCAACCATCCTGGAAGAGATCGATGAAGCGTTGCAAGGTATCGGCTATAGCTCGGCCCGGAAAGACTAATCATGCTGGATGCTGAGCGGCGAGACGAAGGCAGCTACGATTATATTATTGTCGGTGCAGGGTCGGCGGGTTGTGTGCTGGCCAATCGACTGTCTGAGGACCCGAACACGCGGGTTCTGCTGCTCGAAGCGGGCGGCAAAGACAATTATCACTGGATCAACATCCCCATTGGCTACCTGTTCTGTATTGGCAATCCGCGCACGGACTGGATGATGAAGACTGAGCCCGATGCCGGGCTCAATGGTCGTGCTCTGGTTTATCCGCGCGGCAAGGTGCTGGGCGGGTGCTCGTCGATCAACGGCATGATCTACATGCGCGGACAGGCCGAAGACTATGACCAGTGGCGGCAATTGGGCAATTCGGGGTGGGGCTGGGACGATATCCTGCCGTATTTTCGAAAGTCAGAAGATCACCATAAAGGCAGCACGGACCTGCACGGTGCGGGCGGCGAATGGCGGGTCGAGAAACAGCGTTTAAGCTGGGACATTCTTGATTCCTTCCTGGATGCGGCGGCGGAGAAGGGCATCAAAAAGACAGATGACTTCAACTCAGGCAGCAACGAAGGGGCCGGGTATTTTGAGGTCAATCAGAAGAATGGCGTGCGCTGGAGCACGGCGCGCGGCTTCCTGCGACCGGTTCAGGACCGGACAAATCTACGCGTTCTGACCGGTGCCAATACGACTTCTGTAATCCTTGATGGTAAACGCGCCGTTGGTGTGAATTTTGATCTGAACGGTCAGCCGGTTAAGGCCATGGCCGGGGCCGAAGTGATCATGTCGGCTGGGGCTGTAAATACGCCGAAACTGCTGGAATTATCCGGGATCGGGCGGAGTGACATTCTCTCCGGCCTTGGCATTCCGGTTCAGCACGAACTGTCGGGGATGGGCGAGAACCTGCAAGACCATTTGCAGATCAGGACCGTGTTTAAGGTTAAAAATGCCGTCACGCTGAACCAGAAAGCCAATAGCCTATTCGGAAAAATCGGCATGGGGGTTGAGTATCTGTTCAAGCGGAGCGGGCCGCTATCCATGGCACCGAGCCAGATGGGGCTGTTTGCGAAAAGTGATCCGAACCTCGCGACGCCGAACCTTGAATATCACATCCAGCCCCTGAGCACGGACAAGCTGGGTGATCCGTTGCATCCCTATCCGGCGATCACGGCCTCTGTCTGCAACCTGCGCCCGGACAGCCGGGGCTCAATCCATGCCAAGACCCCGGACGCAAAAGATCAGCCTGCGATCCGCATGAATTACCTCTCAGCGACGACAGATCGCGACGTGGCGGCGAAGTCAATCCGCCTGACACGAGACATCATGGCGGCTGACGCGATTGCCAGGTATGAGCCCGAAGAAGTCCTGCCGGGGCCGCAGTTCGCCAGTGATGAAGACCTCGCGCGCGAAGCCGGAAACATCGCAACAACCATCTTCCACCCCGTCGGCACTTGCAAAATGGGCGATGATCCGTCAGCTGTTGTTGACAAACGCCTGCGGGTCCACGGGATTACGGGCCTTCGTGTTGTTGATGCGTCGATCATGCCGACAATCACGTCGGGCAATACCAATTCACCGGTCATCATGATCGCGGAAAAAGCCGCAGACATGATCAGGGAAGACCGAAAAGCCAGCTAACACCAGAATTTATCACAAAAAGGAAATCACATGTCACTCGAAGGAAAAGTCACTGTCATCACCGGCGCTGCTCAGGGCATCGGATTTGCCTGCGCTGAACGGTTTGCGAATGAAGGCGCGAAAGTTGTTCTGGCGGATATCAATGAAGAACAGGGTGAAGCGTCGGCCCAGGCGATCCGCGATGCTGGCGGGGCCGCAACCTTTGTTGCCTGTGACGTTGGCGAGAAGGCCGACGTGGATGCGCTGGTTCTGGCCGCTGTCAACACGTATGGCAGTCTGGACGTGTGGATTTCTAACGCCGCCATCCTTAGTCCGGCAACGATCCTTGAACTGGAAGAAGACGACTTTGACCGAGTGATCCGTGTTAATCTGAAGGGCTTTTATCTGTGTGGCAAAGCTGCCGCGCACCGGATGGTGGAGCAGGGCAGCGGTGTGATCATCAATATGTCGTCCATTCAGGCGGTGATCACCAACCCGAACCTGGTTTCCTATGCCATGTGCAAGGGCGGCGTTAAACAGCTGACGGTCGCCATGGCGATTGAACTGGCTGACAAAGGGGTCCGGGTTAACGCCATCGGGCCCGGCAGTATCGCCACTGCCATGGTTGAGAAAATCGCCGCTGACCCGGCCGTACGACACAACATTATGTCACGCACCCCGATGGGGCGGCTTGGTGAGCCGTCAGAAATCGCCTCCGTCGCAGCCTTTCTTGCCAGCGATGATGCGTCCTATATCACCGGGCAGACCGTCAATGTGGATGGTGGCCGCATGGGGCTGAACTATACGGTGCCGGTCAAGGACTAAGGGTCAATAAATCTCGGGCGGGTGCAATTGAATAGTCCCGGGGAATGGCTTAAAAACTGCTGCATACCAAGGGGAAGCCTCTCGGGCTTTTCCTCAACTTGTTCCCAAATTTTGAATTCCGATGGAGTTGTGAGACATGGCTGACGATATTATTTATACCAAGGTCGATGAGGCCCCTGAACTGGCGAGTGCGTCCTTCCTTCCGATTATTCGCGCTTTCGCCGGACCGGCAGGCATCAACGTTGCGACCCGCGACATTTCACTGGCTGGCCGTATCCTCGCCCATTTCCCCGAATGCCTGAGCGCCGAGCAGCGCCAGAGCGATGATCTGGCTGAACTTGGTCAACTGGTCAACACGCCCGGTGCCAATGTGGTCAAACTGCCGAATATCAGCGCCTCAATCCCGCAGTTACAGGGCGCGATCAAGGAATTGCAGAGCCAGGGCTATGCCATTCCCGATTTCCCGGAAAGTCCCTCAAACGCTGCCGAGGAAAAGATCAAAGCAACCTTTGGCAAGGTCATGGGCAGTGCCGTGAACCCGGTATTACGCGAAGGCAACTCCGATCGACGCGCCCCGCAGGCCGTCAAGGCGTTCGCAAAAAAGAACCCGCACCGTATGGGCGTCTGGAGCCCGGAATCGAAAACCCACGTCTCCTGCATGAGTGCAGGCGATTTCCGCTCCAACGAAACCTCCACCACAATCACCGCCGGCGAGGTGGGCGATTCACGCATCGAATTCGTTGCTGAGAATGGCGATGTTGCGGTGCTCCTGGAAAAGCTCCCGCTGATCGATGGCGAAGTGACCGATGCGACGGCGATGAACGTCAAGGCGCTGCGTGCTTTTTATGAAGAGCAGATTGCGGACGCGAAAGCAAAAGGCGTTCTCTTCTCGCTCCATCTCAAAACAACCATGATGAAGGTCTCCGACCCCATCATCTTCGGTCATCTGGTCAGCGTTTTTTTCAAGGATGTGTTCGAAAAACACAGTGAAACCTTCGCCGAAATCGGCGTTGATCCCGACACCGGGCTTGGTGATCTCTATGCCAAGGTTGAAACCCTGCCCGCCGATCAGGCCGCTGCCATCAAGGCGGACCTCGCGGCCTGCATGGCGAGCCAGCCTGAGCTCTATATGGTCAATTCCGACAAGGGCCTGACTAATCTTCATGTCTCGAGCGACGTTATTGTTGATGCTTCCATGCCTTCAGTCATCCGCGCTGGTGGCAAGGGCTGGGGCCCGGACGGCAACGAAGCCGATACCAAATGCGTGATCCCGGATAGCAGTTATGCCGGTGTCTACGACGCGACGATCAAGTTCTGCATCGAAAACGGTGCCTTTGATCCAGCCACCATGGGCAGCGTGGCGAACGTCGGCTTGATGGCGCAAAAGGCTGAGGAATACGGATCGCACCCGAAAACCTTCAAGGCACCGGGCAATGGCGTCATCCGCGTTCTCGATGCCGCCGGTGGCACACTGCACAGCCACAATGTGGAAGAGGGCGATATCTGGCGCATGTGTCAGGCCAAGGACGCGCCGATTCAGGACTGGGTCAAGCTCGCCGTCACCCGCGCACGGGCATCGGGTACCCCCGCCGTTTTCTGGCTTGATAAAACCCGCGCCCATGATGCGGAAATGATCAAGAAGGTCGAAGCCTATTTGCCGAACCACGACACAAGCGGCCTCGATATCCGCATCATGTCACCAGTGGAAGCGACGCGCTTCTCGCTGGAGCGCATCAAGAACGGCGAAGACACCATTTCCGTTACCGGCAACGTGCTCCGCGATTACCTGACCGATCTGTTCCCGATCATGGAAGTCGGCACCAGCGCCAAGATGCTTTCCATCGTACCGCTGATGAACGGTGGTGGGCTTTTTGAAACCGGTGCCGGTGGTTCCGCGCCGAAACACGTGCAGCAGCTGGTCGAAGAAGGCCACCTTCGCTGGGATTCGCTGGGCGAATTCGCGGCTCTGGCGGCATCGTTCGAACACCTTGCCAACGCGACCGGCAATGCCAAAGCCGCTGCTCTCGGCAAGGCCTTGGATCTGGCAACGGAAAAACTGCTCGATAACAACCTCTCGCCAAGCCGCAAGGTGAACGAGATCGATAACCGCGGCAGCCATTTCTACATCGCCATGTACTGGGCTCAGGCCTTAGCAGCACAGGACGAAGACGCGGACCTGAAAGCCGCCTTCGCCCCCATGGCCGAGCAACTGGCGGCGAATGAAACCACCATTACAGCCGAACTGCTGGCCGCCCAGGGCGCTCCGGTAGACCTCGGCGGCTACTATCACGCCGACCCCGCCAAAGTCGCCGCAGCCATGCGCCCGAGTGCGACGCTGAACGGGATTATTGGGTAGGGATTAACGACGATTATCCGGCGCCGGGATGCGCTGGAGAGAGCGGCCCGTTGGTTTTCTGACGGGCCGTTTTTTGTGCCTGGGCAGAAGGTTGGGGGGGTATCGAAATCGTCGTGGGAAAAGTTTCGTCCAAAGGATAATTGGAGAGCGTCAAACGATTCGTTGGAAAAGTGAAAATGTTTATTGAAATACGTCCGGTTATCATGCGAAACCGGACGTATTTCGAGTAGGTCCAGAAGGTCTGTTCATAGCCATTAGCGGACATCCGCGGGGCGTCAATTGAACCGACAGTTTGGCACCTAGATGCTTTCGGGTGGGAGCCGTCCACCGCATCAAAAGCTAATATTTTCAGGGTGGTTTATATACGCGTCAGTTGGAAGGCATTCGGGGGGGCAACGTCTGCAATTTAAAGACATGGGCCTCAACTCGCTTGAGCGCCTTAAGCTTCTGACAACTTTTCGAAGTAGTGCTGCTCGATTGAATCGTCACCAATACCCGTCGAAAATACCATATCAATGTTTTGTCCGTCCGTGCTAAGAGGCAGACGTAACCAATCGTAAACACGGTCGATACCAAAGTACGTAGCTTTCGTGGGAATCCATATCGGTTCGCCACGATTCAAAACTTCATTGTATTCATTAGTTATTTTTTTCGCTGTTTCCGGCGGTTTAATGGCCGATACGGATTGGCCTGTTAGATCGTTTCCTTGGGATCTGGTGCGACCCGTACCCCAAAATCGGTAAACGAAATCACGTGGAGTGTTTTTGACATCTACAACAACGCTTTTTGGCAATGCAGGCATCCGAATAGCAATGCCACTGAAAACTGACCACGACGGAGCAATATCGCCGTCTCGCGCATCCATCCACATTTGGTACAATTCAGCCAGTTCGTTGGACATAACATCTGGCTGAGGAGACAATATCTGGCTTTCGTAATTAATTCTCATTGTGATTTTCTCGTATCCCAACCTCCTGCTGACAGCTTAACCTAGTTCAGGAAACATCCAAATCAAAATGCAGAAAAATTTGCTGGTTGCTTAGTCAAAGCAAGAATCGGTGATGTCCGCTATGGGTCATTAAGAGAAGTTTTGGTGTGGGTAGAATTACGTCTGCTTAAGGCACAACAGCGAACTAAATCAGAGCGACCAGAAAACTTCCGAATCTAGCCATTTTCGGACAGGGTGTTGACTATGGCAGGCAACCTTAAAGCATCAAGAGCAGACATCTTGGTTGTTGATCGTCACACATGACTAAACCAGTCATTTGCCCACCAATGGTTTAAATAGAAACACGATCCTCTTGCTCAACTTTGCGTAATTGAGTATTAAAGTTTATCAAATTTATTTCGGCGGCACTCTGGCTGGAGAGTACGGTGACGGATGAAAATATTGATTTCCAACTTCCCAATTCCGTGATCGGATTAGGTACCGAGACTGACGAGGAATTAAACGAGCACATTGCCGCCCGCAAACAGCTTCACGAGAAGATTCGGGGAGCTGTCCGCGAATACCTGGAAGGGACGGATAAAAGCGGTGATAATCTCAGCCGCATGCTTGAAATTTCCAAATCCCTTTCAGAGAAAGAACTTGCTGCATCCACCAGCACGGAGCGGACCATTCTTTTCTCTGACTTTGCCGGTTCGTGCTCTTTGTTTCACGATTTGGGTGATGTTGCGGCGCACGAGTTGATCCAAGAATATTTCGGCATTTCCGAAATCAGTATTTCGAAATTTTCTGGCGAGATTATCAAATATACCGGCGATGGCATCTTGGCCCTGTTTCCAAATACGGCCCAGGCGCTCAAAGCATCTCTTTTCGCCCGCAGCATGTTCGAGATGCATAACAGGAAGTTCCCGCTTCTGCCGATCAATGTTCGAATGGCCGTGAATGTCGGTGAAGTTATACAGGACGAGATCGACGCTTACGGTACCAGTATCAATTTATCGGCCCGCTTATGCGACGCAAGTCAGCCAGGAAACATTTTGTGTTCCAACATCGTGCGCCTGCGCAATCAAGATCTGGGATTTAATTTTGAAATGCATAACGAATTTTTCGCCAAGGGGTTCCCTGTTCCCATCAAGACCCACTTCCTACGGGAGCGTAGAACCGACACCAGACCCCAATGAAAGACGCTGCAGTATTCAGATGTTCGCAACACGGGCCATGATGTCGTTGATTTCTTAGCAGAGTCCGCTCAGGGTCAGTTTCAGAAGTTTTGATGGGTGTGGAATGAAGTCTGCTTTGCCCCCTCAAAGCGGACATCATAATTGCGATTGCAAATTCTGCTCTGAGAATGTCTGCTTTTTGCAAGAAAGCGGTCATAAATTCAGCGGACTAAAAGAGTCCGAAACTAGCCAAAAGCTGCGATATCGAATTTTAAGTTTTTAAGTTGAGGTGATTGTATATACCAGTGAACTTTTGCCACATTTTCGCATCTGCTAACATCTCCGCAGGACTATAATTTTAGTTTTTCATGCAGATTCCATGATTAAGAATCGGTACTGATTTACGGAACATTAAGTTACTGATCATATTAGATGAATAATTCGTTCCGTACGTTTTAAGTTTCGGAACACTGGGGCATCACTGGATATCTAAACCAGTTGCTTCCTACAACTCTTATAACTGAAACGAAAACACACCGTTAGTGCGAAGAAATGTTGTAAGGTCATATGTAAGCTGGAGTCTAATAATAAAAAAATCAACTATTGTCCTTATCCATTATTCAAAATTTCTTATCATAATGGTGGCATATATTTTGAAGCGTTATAGCAAATATACAGGTCGGTTCTCCGCATTTTTAATAGGCGTTAGTTTTTCTCTGCTCGTCTCGTCCACTTTTGCGCAAGCATCCGGTGACAAAATTCGAATCGCCGTCGGTGAATGGCCGCCCTACATCTCTAAAGGCCAGAAACATAATGGAGTCATTTCCCATATCATCACGGACATTTTTAGCGATATCGGCGTTAAGGCGACAATCCATTTTTTACCTTGGAAAAGGGCGTATAATATGGCGGCACTCGGTATGTACAACGCAACAGCCGTTTGGATGCATAAGGACGAACGTGAAAAAGATTTCCTTTACAGTGACGCCGTTTTAGCCGAACGGTTTGTTTTTTTTCATAAAAAATCATTTCAATTTGATTGGAAAAAAGTGGAGGACTTGAAAGGATTAAAGATTGGCGGCCATTTAGGATACAGTTACGGCCGATACCTTGACGCCGCTTTGGGTTCGGGTTTGCTGACCATAGAACGCGTCAAAAACGATGAACTGAATTTCTACAAATTAATAAAAGGCCGCATTCAAATCTTTCCACAGGAAGTCAACGTAGCTTCTGCCACGTTGCGACAAAATTTCGATCAAACTCAACAAGATTTGATCACCCATCACCCCAAGCCGATCTCGATTAACAATAGTTTCATCCTGTTTTCTAAAAGCGTTCCGGAAAACGCTATTTTACTTTCTCGCTTCAACAAGCAATTAAAACAAATCAGGGAAAATGGGGAATACGACCGATATATGAGCGACTTTAAGGCGGGGAATTATCAAAAATAGCCGTCTACTCAAAGGTACGCGCCCGCTCATGACCGTTCTAGGCCACATACCCGCCAAAATTTGAACCGTACATTTCCGACAGGGTTTAGCCAACAACGGACATTGTTATATTTTCATTATATGACAATGAAAAACCACTTTTTGAATGAACTTACTATTCCATATTGTTATTTGTGACAGTGTTCGATCGCCTTAAATCGACCGTACATTAATTGCATTTTGGTTTAACTTTGAATGAGTGACCGATAACTCCGCTGTACTTTCTACAGGGCTCGTACCGTGGTCTAACGTAGCTAGAATTGAACTAGCGTGGGGAAGAATTTGTATATTCATAAATGACCCGACAGAATACCTCAATAAAGGGGGCCTGCTTCGAAGGTTTCTTAGTCGAACAAAATCCAGACAGTTTGGAACGCCAGTAGCTATCTCCTCCATCATGCTCGAAATGAGTAAAGAAGATTTGCATAGCGTGATCGACAAGTACCTTCCCAATTATTGAAACAACCAAAAGAGCATTACATGACGTAATTCTGGGATGTAGCTAGTTTGGATTTTTTCACCACGCCTTAAACTCTTCATCTGGCTTATATTTCAGATTGGCCCGGGTCTGGCTCTGGTGTCGTGAACATGTGAAACTGCGACCTGTTGAAATATAACTAAAACAGTGATTTTGGGAGAGCGGAATGGATTTGGGGTTGGCTGGTAAGCGCGCGATTGTGACGGGCGGTACGCGCGGCATCGGGCGGAAGATTGTCGAGCTGTTGCTGGAGGAGGGTTGTGACGTCGGGTTTTGTGCGCGGGGTGCTGTTGAGGTTGAACAATGTGTGGCAGCGTTGTCGAGCGATGGCCCCAAGGTCATCGGTGGTGTTGCCGATGTGACTGACAGCGACGGGTTTCGAGCCTGGGTGACGGCGACGGCAGAGGCGCTGGGCGGGCTTGATATTCTGGTGGCGAACGCGAGTGCCCTTGGGGCGGCGGCATCGGAAGAGGAATGGCGCGTCGGGCTTGAGGTCGATGTTCTGGGCACCGTGCGCGCTGTTGAGGCTGCGATGCCCTATCTGGAGCAATCGGATGCCGCGTCCATTGTTGGCATTGCCAGCACGTCGGGGGTCAATACTGCTGGTGGGGTGCGGGCCTATAATGGCCTGAAGGCGGCACTGATCAACTATATATCCGGGCTCAGCAGCAATCTCGGGTCAAAGGGCATTCGCGCCAATACGGTTTCACCGGGTGCGATCTTTTTTGAAGGCGGGGTCTGGGATGAACGAAAGCGCGAAACGCCTGATGCCTACGCGGCTGCGGTTGCGCGAAATCCCATGAAGCGGCTGGGGACGCCGGAAGAAGTGGCGAACGGTGTTGTCTTTCTTGCGAGCCCGGCAGCGGGGTTTATCAGCGGCACGAACCTGATTGTTGATGGCGCGGCGACGACGCGGGTTCAGTTCTGAACGTGATTATTGGATAGGTATTTCCGATCCGATTAAGCCCGATCGCGAAATTTATCACTGATGAAAAGCATTTTTTTGTAGAGGTCACGTACCGTAAAGGGTTTGATGATGTAGGAATCGGCTCCGGCTTTAACGGCAATTGCGACAGCCTCGCTACTCGATTTGGCGGTCAACATCAGGAACTGGGTATTATCATTTCGGGCACGAATTTTCTGAAGAAACTCCAGACCATCCATCTGTGGCATCATCCAGTCGCAGATAATTAGATCAAACGGTTCTGTTGAACTTTCCACCAGGCTCAGTGCATGCGCGCCATTTGTGGAGGTTGTAATTTTCCCGACTTCCATTGCCTTGAGAGCATATTCAATCATATTGCGCATAATCTCAAGATCATCAATGACCAAAACGCTCATATCCGATAACGCGCTGCCCGTTAAGCTTTGTGACACGATACTGCTCCGAGACGGGGGCGAATAAGCCGACCCAAGTTAAAATTATGCCGCTTTTACGGCAATATCTGAACCTGGTTCGAAAATAGCACGGAATACCTTAAGCAAATCCTGATCAATTTGGGTTTTCATGCTTTCAAGAATGCCAAAAGCTTTTTCCTGCGGGAAGGGCGGCTTATAGGACCGAGCGTCGGTCAGGGCGCCGAAAATATCGACAATCACAGACATCCGCGCCAGCTCGTTTAATTCGCCACCTTTCAGCCCTTTCGGATAGCCGCTGCCGTCAATCTTTTCATGATGCTGGCCGGCAATAATCAACGCCCCTTTGGTGACATCCGTTGACTCACCTAACAGTTGAGACGATCGAGTGACGTGGTCGCGCATGACTGGCCATTCTTCTTCGGTAAGCTTGCCGGGTTTGTCCAGAATTTGTTCCGGTGTGACCAGCTTTCCGACGTCGTGAATCAACCCGCCTGTCGAAAGGATTAGTAAATCATCCCCCTTCATACCAAGGCCGTGGCCGAACAGGGTCAAAAGGGTCGCAACCCGCATGGAATGAACATAGGTGTAGTTGTGGTGGCTTTGCACGGCTTTCAGAAGATCGTGGTGGCCCCCAGTGCTGACCGCGTCCATCAATGGCCCACAGCTTGCGGCCGCGCTGTTGCAGTCAATCGGATCACCATTGGCAATCGCATCGGATATTCCTTGATACTCTTCCACCGTTAGGGTCAACGGTTTGCCAATTTCTTCCGGCAATTCGCTCCACTGGTGCTCGGCTTTTTTCCCGATGATCTGAGATACTGAAGTGAGTAGGGTCTTCGGGTTTAAGGGCCAATGGAGAAACAGAGCCGGAACTTCAAGCTCGGATTGTCTGATGTCGAATAAGATTTCAGCCCCGGCAGTTGCGATCAGGCCCGGTCCTTTTTCCCTCAGATTATTGGAATGCACGACAAAACGTTCACTGTTTCGGTCCCGGCGCCCGTTTTGATCAATGATAATGACCTGGGCGGGTTCGCGAATGCATTCTTCCATCGCCTGATCGACATCGCGATAAACCGATAGATCAAAATAGGGCATCAGTATCTCATCAAAAAATTCTTGGTGTTGCGGGTTTTGGGTAACAACAAGAATTTTAGGAAGATGACTTGTAACCTCAGCCATCAGGGCTTCCTCCTGCATATCTGTATGTGTAGTACCTTAAAGATATAAGTATTTGTGCCGAACATATTAGATAAATATTGTTTCAAAATGTTTCAGTCAAAATGCTGAAACTGGATAGGGTGCCTTAACATAGAAACTTACATGGGGTTTTTGATAGCCGACTAGCGAATTGGAACGTGATACATAACATGAACAGTTTCGAGATTTATTGGAGTTGATCGAAGCATTACAAGGCAATAGCCGGCCTGAATTGATTTCGGTCAATGCGTGACATCCTGATTTCCAATATCAGTGACACAGAAATCGCCCGTGAGTGGGCTGAAGTGCTGGTAAGAAAAGTTCAATTGCAATTTAGATCGCAATATAGATGCGACCGAAAAAGGATACGGCATCATTATGGGTATCACGGAAAGAATCGATGGCATTACGGGGATGACGCCGGAGTATAGCTCTGTGACGCCACCCGCTCCAAAATCAGTCAAGATAGAAATAACAGGGCGATGTAATTTCAAGTGCCATTTTTGTGCACACTTTCAACGCCTTAGAGATGTCGGTGAGATGGATAAAGATCTGTTTCGGCGTCTCGCCAAGGAGATGCGTGAGGAAGGCGTTGAAGAGCTTGGAATGTTTTACTTGGGCGAAAGCTTCATTTGTTCGTGGCTGCCGGAAGCAATTGAATTTGCGAAGAAAGAATGCGGTTATCCCTATGTCTTCCTGACCACCAATGGCTCTCTGGCGACACCTGAAAAGGTTGATGCCTGTATGGCGGCGGGGTTAGATAGTTTGAAATTCAGCCTGAACTATGCGGATGAAGAACAATTTTCCGATATCGCGCGGGTGAAAACATCCCTCTTCCCAAAAATTGCAGAAAACCTTAAAGCCGCACATAAGGTTCGCGAAGACGGTGGCTACAGTTGCGGCCTTTATGCGTCATTTATTCAGTATGATTCGGCTCAGGATACCAAGATGACAGAGTATCTCGACGATATCCGCCCATACTGCGACGAGTTGTATGCGTTACCTCTCTATAATCAGGCGGCCCTTGTTGAGAATGACGAGTGGGAGTTCATTCAGGGCAATCGCGGTCGACTGGACAATCTTCGTGATCCGCTACCGTGCTGGAGTATTTTCACGGAAGGGCATATCAGTTCTGATGGTCGGTTGAGCGCGTGTTGTTTTGATCACGACAACAGGTTCAACATGGGCGATCTGACGAAAATGGGTTTCATGGAAGCTTGGAATTCGAAACCCTTCCAGGAATTGCGGAAAGCCCATTTGGAAAAAAATGTCGACGGCACTATTTGCGAAGAATGTGTGATTTTGTAATCTTTTACGCAAAGAAAAACGCTCAGCCGTGATGAATGGCTGAGCGTTTTTCTAACGTAGACACTAAGCTTTAAGCGTTGGTCTGTTCTTTGTCCGTATCTTGCGACTCTTCTTCAGCAGAATCAGAAGGCTTGCCAAAAACATCTTCCGCTGTCAGTTCCCGGACAGGTTCTTTCTCTGCGGGTTCCGCAGCGGCCGGCTGGCTACCAAGCACACCATCCGGTGCGGTTGCCGCACCTGGTGTGTGAACCGTTCCGGCCCGAGCTCTCGCGATTGCGACGATTTTTTCAAGATCATTCCCGTTACACAGACCAAGCCCGACCGGGTTCTGAGGTGTGATGTTCGGCGTATTCCAGTGGGTCCGGTCACGGATAGCTGTAATCGTCGGCTTGGTCGTGCCGATCAATTTGGAAATCTGTGCGTCACTGAGTTCCGGGTAGTTTTTAACCATCCAGGCGATGGCGTTCGGGCGGTCCTGGCGTTTTGATACGGGGGTGTAGCGAGCCCCTTTCTGTTTGGTCCGTGAATCCGGGAAACCGGCTTTCATCATGACCAGCATTTGCGATGAATCTGCTTCGCAACGCGCGATTTCTTCTTTCGAAAGCTCGCCAGCTGCAATCGGGTCCATGCCCTGCATTCCAATTGCCACTTCTTCATCGGCGATGGCCTGAACTTCCAGTTCATGAAGGCCAGTAAATTCAGCAACCTGCTCAAATGTCAGCACCGTATTATCAACAAGCCAAACAGCTTTAGCCTTTGGCATCAAGGGATGCGCCATGTCTTTTTCCCATTCCAGAAATCAACCGGGTATATATCCCGGTAGTGATAGATCAAGTGGCGCCTTTATAGCGCCGAAATCCCCGATTGGTCAAACCGTCAGCGCGTTATTCACCAAGATTCAGGACGATTTTTCCAATGTGTTGGCTGCTTTCCATCAATTCATGGGCTTTAGCGGCCTCAGACAGCAGAAATGTTTGATGAACAACCGGCTTGATCTCGCCGCTCGCAATCAATGGCCAGACATGTTCGCGCAAAGCCGCCGCGATTTCTCCCTTGCGCTCAATCGGCTGGGGGCGGAGCGTTGACCCGGTTAACGTCAGGCGCTTCAACATCACGGGCATGAAATTTACTTCAGCCTTCGAGCCTTGCAGGAAGGCGATGTTGACGAGACGTCCATCGGGGGCCAGGGCTTTCAAATTACGTTCAATATAGTCTCCACCGACCATATCCAGGATCACATCAACACCTTTGGCGCCAAATTCCTTGGCGGCGGTTACGAAATCCTCTTCTCGGTAATTGACGGCCCGTTCCGCGCCGAGGTCCAGACAAGCCTGGCACTTCTCCGGACTTCCCGCCGTTGCCATGACCCGCGCGCCCATGCGGCTGGCGATCTGAATGGCAGTCGTGCCGATACCACTGGAGCCACCGTGGATGAGCAGGCTTTCGCCCTTTTTTAGGGCACCACGCTCGAAGACATTGGTCCAGACCGTGAAAAAGGTTTCCGGCAAAGCGGCTGCCTCGATCATCGACAGACCATCTGGAACGGGTAGACATTGCTGGACAGGGGCTGTGACAACTTCAGCGTATCCACCGCCTGCAACCAAAGCGACGACCATGTCGCCAATGGCCCAGTCATTAACGCCTTCGCCAAGTGCGATGATTTCGCCAGACACTTCCAGACCGGGAATATCTGTGACGCCCGGGGGGGGTGCGTAATGCCCGAGCCGCTGGATGCAGTCCGGGCGGTTAACGCCAGCAGCAGCGATTTTAATCTGCACTTCACCAGCTCCGGGGGCGGGGACGGGACGCGTCGTCACCTCAAGGACCTCCGGTGCTCCGGGTTCGCGAATTTGAATGCAGTTCATATGTGATGATTGGGACATGTTGTTTTTCCAATGTCTGGTCGAAATCATGTATTGGTACTAATATTTCGGGGCTAAGGTTACAAGCAGCGATCAGATAACAAGTTGAGAGGCATCATGGATTTAAGTGAACTGGAGCCAGTAAACAAAAAGACGGAGCAGAAGAACCTTGATGAAATGTCGATTGAGGCGTTAGGCGAATATATTGAGCAAATGAATGTCGAGATCGCTCGGGTGGAAGAAGCCATCAGGCTCAAGAAGCAGGCGTTAGCCGGGGCTGAAAGTGCTTTCAGTCGCTAGGGCGCTGTTTTTTCAGTCGCCAGCGTGTTCTTAAAAACAAAATCCATCCGATAAAGCCGAGCAACAACACGATCACTAGCCAGCCAACGCGTGGGCTAAACGGACAGGTGCTCCCTTCGGGCATCGTCCAGGGCCCGGCACTTGGGCTGAAGACGACATGTAGGGTCGGGACAACAATCCAGAGAATAAGTATGATCAGGGCGACTGTCGGGTCCATATATGCTCCGGAACACGGTCATGAGTACGGGACAATTTGTTTAACATAAATTTCAACCGAGGGAACTTCTATTAACCGGAATTTAATTATTTAGCTCTAATGTGGGTGGTGGATGATTAGTCATCCGACTTCGACGCCTCCCTGTTAAAACTCGCCGCCTTTCGAGGCGGCTTTTTTTGTGCTGATTCTCCTATTGACCAACAGTGCCAACGTTGGGTAGAGTCCCTTCACAATAAAAAAAACCAAGGCGAGTTTGACAGGTTCGAGGCAAAAAATTGGGGGCTGCTCTGCAAAGGGCAGCTCCCAAATAATTTCAGAGCCAGATACCAAATTCACATAATCAATTGATAATAAACGATAAAAGTCAAATATGACCTTTAAGGAGGGCATTTTGGCGTTGGTGGGTTCGACTTGTGAATAAGGTTGAAAGAAATACGATGAGTCTAAAACTGCGTGAACTGGGTCTTCAGGATTTTTCCTATCGCATTACCATTCCGACGCGTTGGGGTGATAATGACATGCTCGGACACCTGAATAATGTTGTTTATCACCGCTTTATTGAAACGCTGGTGGTCCGTTTCATGATCGAAGAAGCCGGAGTTGACTGGATCAATGATCCAGCTAGCCCGCAAGCGGTTGAATCACTTTGCCGCTTTCACCGGCCTTTAAGTTTCCCGGATGTCATTGATGGTGGCCTTCTGGTCGAAAAAATCGGCACCTCGAGCGTGACTTTTGGCGCCGCGTTGTTCGGACCCAACGATGAAACAGCGGCAGCTACTGGGCATTTCGTTGATGTATTTGTTGACCCTTCCACCCTGAAATCAGTGCCCATGACCGATGAAAAACGGGCGATTTTTGAGCGATATCTAGTGGGTTGAAAAAAAGCACGCCCGAAATAAACGGGCGTGCTTTAAGCCCCCCACTTACGGAGAGGGGGAAGCTGAGTAGGGGAGGTTACGCAGCTTTTTTGTGGTCAAGAACCTTGGTTGAGATGGCAATCTTGCGCGGTTTCTTCTCTTCCGGGACCTCGCGCTCAAGATCGATGCTCAGAATTCCGTTAACCAGCCCGGCATCGTGGACTTTAATGTGGTCCGCCAACTGGAACCGGCGCTCAAATGCCCGGCCGGCAATTCCGTGATGCAGATACTGAACGCTTTCATCTTTCTCATCGGCGATTTTGCCGCTGATAACCAGACTGTTCTCGGTCACCGTCAAATCCAGATCATCGTGTCCAAAACCGGCAACGGCCAATGTGATCCGATAGCTGTCTTCATTGGTCTGTTCGATGTTGTATGGCGGATAGCTTGGGCCGTTTGTGTCACGTTGCGCGGCTGAATCCAACATATGCTGCATGCGGTCAAAGCCAACTGAGTGACGGAAAAGGGGTGAAAAATCTAAAGTACGCATAACCATATTCTCCTTAAGAAGCGACATGGGGTTCCGGGGTTTGCCATTTGGCCAAACCCGCTGGCCGCCTGGACCATCCAGGCGAAATACAGTCAAACCCTTCAAGAGGCATTTGCTGTCAAAACAGAGGTATGTTTGTGGGATAGATTTCGCAAGAGCTGCGAAGAAAAAAATCAGGATAACCTATTCCGCGGCAGCCTGACCGTCATCACGCCAGACCACTTCAAAAAGTGTCGGTGGCTCGCTAAAGCCCTTCATTTCATACCCACCGCGATTAACAAACTTATACCCTTTTCCGTCGCAAATTCCGCGCACAATCTCGGAAACGAATATTTCATCTGCCTGGGCCTTATCGACAATTCGGGCTGACATCTGAACTGTCGATCCGAAAAGATCATTGTCCTCGGAAATTGGTTCACCAGCATTCAGGCCAATTTTCAGGTGCAATGGCAAATCAGGATTTTGTTGATTATGGATCATCGTTTCGCGTTGCATCTGAATTGAGGCCGCGACGCTATCAGTGGTTTTTGCAAACGATGCCATGATGCCATCGCCCGTATGCTTGATTTCCTTGCCTGAATGATCCGTGAGGGCATCGCGGACGACCCGGTTATGTGCACGAACGACTTTCTGGGCGCCCGCATCGCCAAGCGCCTGGGTCATCGCCGTTGAGCCAGCAATATCGGTAAACAGAACCGTAATCGGTCCGCTTTGCTCTTCCTTTGGCTTGGGCTGGTTCCATTCCGCCAAGGCTTTTTCCAGATGCCCGGACGTGGCATCCGCATCCTGATAATAGGTATTCATCGAATTTCGACCAGCCTGAAACATCTGCATGTATCGCGGGTCCTGCATCAGATATTCTTCATATTTGCCGGCGAATGTGGCGGCGTGCGACTTTTTAAAGCCCATAACACGCACACTGTCAGCCAGGACCTTGGCCTGTGACTTTTCATCCAGTTCACGGGTTTGACCAAGGGTCTCGCAGGCTCCGGCCAGAAACAGATTAACGCCAAACTTGTTGAAGTTATCGAGCTTCTTATGATCTGTATTGGCCCCTTTCATCGCCTCGTCGAGGAATTTCATCATAAAGGCTTTTTGCTTCTCGGCGTGTGGGGACAGCGCGTCCGCAGAATCCTCGGCCTCTACAGCTGGTGCCAAAGTTTCTTCTTCAGTTTCTGATTGAGAGGTTGCGTTTATAGCCTCCTGCAGGCGATCATTCGCATCACCATCTTCTTCTTTTGCAGGGGTTTTAAACTCTTCAATCCCCTCCATCGCCTGCTCAATCTCTTCGCGGGCCGCTTTATCTTTTGCCTTGCGCTTCTTATCGATACGTTTTTTTCGTGCGGCCTGCTCCTCCTGCTCTTGCTTTTTTTCCGCTTTAATGGCCGCGACCTGTTGGGTTTGTTGTCTCGCCTGTGCTTTAGCGACTTGTTTATCGTGTTGTTGTTGCTGGCGTTCAGCGAGCGACGCGCCCCTCAAGAATGTAAAGGCTAATAGGGTCGCGCTGACAAGAAATACGCCGACAAACGTTACAAACAACAGATTGGATTCCGCATTCCCTACAATGCGGGTGCCAAACAAGGTGACACCCTTAAGTATGGACGATGCCGCAACCGTGAAAATGGCAGCCAGACAGATGCTGAACAGCAACACCAGCAGCAGCTTCACCAATATAGCGGTTATGGATGTGGGCTTTTTGCTCATTTTCTTCTTGGGCTTCGCGGGCTTTTCGCTGCCATATGTTGCACCATACTTTTCATCGTCATCATCATCTTCGTCGTCATCCTCATCCTGCCAACTGGATTTCTGGGCAGGTGTTTTTTCCGCAGGTGCATCATCAGATGGAGGGGCATCTGCACTTTTGTAGACAATAAAGTCACGGTGAGTTCCCTCATCACTGTCGTAGACTTCCCTTACAACTTTGACCGCCTGGATATTGGGCAACTGATCAAGGGCTTTGCCCTCTTCAATCGCCGCCTCCTGCTTTCTTGCCTCAAACTGGGCATGGATGCTCCATCGCCCGTTTTGAAAGACCTGAACCTCGTAGTGTGTCTGCCGCGCCATAATCTTCCTGCTTTACGTAAGTTCTACGAATTAGTCGAAAGGCACTACTCTTTCGGCCAACAAACTCGTAGATCCCCCCCTCAAAAGACCACAGTCACATACCAACATATCCTATTACACCGAAAAACAACTAAGTATAAACCCTTTCTTAAGGGTGTCGATGTGTCGAGCATGTCGATTCGCGATGTAATTCTTTTATTCCATTATAAGTCATAGTGAAAACACAAAAAAGGCACCAAATGATTTGGTGCCTTTTTCTGATGTTCAGGCCGTGTTAGTAGCCGACCGTAAACGTTTCGCTTACTGCTTGAGCCCCAAGCCGCTGAAGCGCTTGTTGAACTTAGCAAGCTGTCCGCCGCTGTCGAGCAGACGATGGACGCCAGTCCACGCCGGATGCGTTTTCGGATCAATTTCAAGTTTCAACGTATCACCGGGTTTTCCCCAGGTTGATTGTGTTTTGTAGGTTGAACCGTCCGTCATCTGGACAGTAATTTCGTGGTAGTCAGGATGGATATCGTTCTTCATGGATTTTCTCCGGAATTCAAGGCGCTTTATATAGGCGAAGAGCGGGCAGGGATCAAGCGGACTTTCAATCTATTTTTCATTGGCCGGCGTTTTCGCAGTCGTATTGGGGAAATGTTCAATCCGCGTCGCCAGAATAACAACGATCACCATAACCATTGCACCAGCATAATACGGCCAATCCATGCCGAGAAATGAAAACAAAAACCCAGCAATTGCGGGGCCTGCGACGCGGGCCAGAGTGGTTGCGGAGCGCGATACGCCCATCATCCCACCCTGTTCATGCTCACCAACCTGGAGTGAGATCGAGCTGCTAAGGGCAGGGTTAATAACCGAGAATCCATAAGCAGCGATAGCCATTGCCAAGACCAATACCGGAAGAGTGTGCGAAAAAGGAATCAAGAATATGCCGACGGAAAGCGCTGCCGCGCCCTGAATTATTAGGCCTCTTTCACCAAAACGTTTGACGAGTCGCCCGATCAATCCCCCCTGAATAAGCGCCCCCAATATGCCGATCACGGCAAATAAATACCCATTTTGCTCAGGCCCCCAACCAAACTGGCGTCGTGACCACATGGCAAATGTCGCTTCCAGCCCGGCAAATGCAAAGGTTGCGAGAAACGAAATGATAAGCAGTTGTGTGATTGCCGGCTTTCGGATTGCCTGCAGAAACTGTTGGCGCCGCGTTGCTGCTGGTTGATCCTTCAGGCGTTGGCGCACTTCAACCGACAGGGATTCTTTCAAGATTAACATCGTCAGAATCAGAGCAAGCATAGACAATCCGGCGGCAGCAAAGGCGGGGCTTCTAAAATCCGCGTTTACAGGGTCTGATCCTGCCATCAACCCACCCAATGCCGGGCCAATAATAAAGCCGAGACCGAACGCGGCCCCGATAAGCCCCATTCCCTTTGCTCTGTTTTCACGGGTCGTTACATCTGCGACATAGGCAAAGGCTGTTGAAATGTTACCAGCCATAAACCCGCCGACGGCACGTGCGGCAAAAAGCACCCACAATGTTTCTGCGAACCCGAGCCAGACATACGAAAATGCGGCTCCGGCCAAACTGACCACCAATACGGGTTTGCGTCCGACTCGATCACTAAGGCGTCCCCAAAAGGGGGCTGCAATAAACTGGGTAAGAGAATATATCGCCATCACCAGCCCGACTTCCGCCGGGCTTGCCTGATAATATTCCGCATAAAACGGCAGCAGGGGAATAATGATCCCAAACCCGATCAGGTCGATAACGACAATAAGAAACAAAATAGGCATGCTGGGTTATGACCGTTAGCGCTGAGTGAGCTTGAGTTCAATGCGCCGATTTCGCCGCTTTGCGATTTCGTCGTTTCTCTTGTCGATCGGGTGGTGTTGCCCAAATCCAGCTGCAACCAACCGGTTTGCGGGTAAGCCTGCATCGGTCAGGTGCTTGACCACAGAGATCGCACGGTCAGTGGACAGTTCCCAATTAGACGGATAGCGCGCCGTTTTGATCGGATCGTTGTCGGTATGGCCGTCAATGCGGAGAATCCAGTCGATTTCACCGGGAATTTCCAAAGCAATTTCAAGCAGCGTGGTTGCCAGTTGGTCAAGCTGGAGTTTCCCTGCATCGCCCAAAACAGAAGAGCCTTTCGAGAACAGGACCTCGGATTGAAAGACGAAACGGTCCCCGACAATTCGAACACCCTCGCGCTTGCCAAGCATTCCGCGTAAGCGGCCGAAGAACTCAGACCTGTAACGCGACAACTCCTGTACCTTGCTGGCAAGGGCGGCATTCAGACGTTTGCCAAGGCTGGAGATCTGGACATTCTGTTGAGCGCTGAGTTTTTCAGATATCTCAAGAGCTTGCTGAATTTTAGACAATTGTTGGCGCAGGACGCCCATTTGCTGGTTCAGTAAGGCAACTTCTGCCCGCGCGCTTTTGGAAAGCTCCTGCTCCCTAAGAAAAGTGGTTTTCGACTTTGCGATTTCCTGATCCTTAGAATCTAGTTTTTCCGCAAGCTGGGAAACTTCTTTTTCCTTGCTGCTCAGCCCGCTCGCGAGCTTCGAAATTTTAGATTCCAACTCCGACTTCAAGGCGCGAAGGGCAGCGATGTCGTGGTTTAGTCCTGAAAGCTCTGAAATTTGAGCGAGAACTTTCTCCTGAGCTGAAGCCAGATCGCTTTGCATGGACTCTGTTTTTGAGGTGATTGCGCTCAGTTTGTCTTCGGTCGTATTTGCGCGTTTACGAAGGTTTGAGACGGCGGTCTTGAGATCATCACGAAGGGCAACGGAAACCTGCAGTTCCTGGGATAATTGCGACAAATTCAGCCGCATGTCCTTATTTTCTTTGCGCTCAAGCGATAACAGGTCGGCAAGTTCTCCGACCTGGCCTTTTAATTTGGTCAGGGCCTGATCGCGGCCTGATAACGCGTCGCTGGTGAAGAACTGCGCCAGCACAAAGACCAGCAGAAGAAACATGATGACCATTAACAACGTGGCCAGCGCATCAACAAACCCGGGCCAGATATGGGTATTGCGGTCAGCGCGCCTGGACAGGCCAGCCATAACTATTGCCCGCCGGTATTTGAGGCGGCAATCACCCGGGCGAGGAGTTTAAGTTCGCTCCGGATTTGTTGAACCGCGTCTTCGCGACCATTCTTCATTTCTTCGGTCAGGCGGGTTACGTGGACATCAAGGTTGCGGATGTGCATCCGGGTCCCTTCATCCATTCCGCCACCGCCTGTCGTTGTGCCGCCAGCCAACTGGGCAAGGATCGGCTTCAATTCCACTTGAGTCTCGGCCAGGCTCCGCATCAATGCCTGCTGGGTCCTCATATGATCGGTTAGGGTCTCGACTTTGTCACCAACAGCATGCAGATGGGAATCAACCGTGATACGGCTTTCTTCCCCGCGAGCCAATGTGCGTTGCAGGTTTTCCAGACTTTCTGCTGTTTGCTCAAGCAGCGCCTGGACATAGGCCGGAACGCCTTGTTCACCTTCCGCGCCGATCGCACCGGATGACAGGCGCGTTACGGTCGATAGCCATTCTTCCAGATCGTTGTAAAACCGGTTCTGAGCCTGATTTGCTTGCAAATCAAGGAAGCCAAGGACAAGCGATCCCGCCAAGCCGAACAGTGAGGACGAGAACGCTGTCCCCATGCCTTCCATCGGGGCCTGCAAGCCGCGTTTCAACTCACTAAACACAGCGCTCGAATCACTGCCGTTCACATTCAGCCCGGCAATAACGTCACTGATTGAACTGACCGTGCCTAACAATCCCCAAAATGTCCCAAGCAGGCCAAGAAATATCAACAGCCCGATGGTATAGCGCGATGTGTCACGAGATTCATCAAGTCTGGATGCGATGCCATCTAGCAAAGCACTCATGGCAACGGTTGAGAGGCTAAAGGTCTGGCGGTTGCCGACCATCGTCGCCATTGGGGCCAGTAATTTAGGCGTAGCCAGATTGGATAGGCTAGCACTGCCACTGTCATTTTCGATGGATTGGCGAAAGCTCTCTATCCAGGCGACTTCCGGATACAGCCGTATGACTTGGCGGAAGTTATACATGATCCCAAGTAACAACACGCCAACGATCAACCCATTTAGCGCAGAGTTCGCCATAAAGGCGTCAAGCAATGGGAGAAGTATTAGAAAGCCTGCCCCGCCAAGCATGGCGAGAAACAGCATCATCTTAACAAGGTAATGATGTGGGCGGGTCATTTCGGGGCGATCTCCGTGGCTTTATTTGATTCGAGAGCCAAAAATTTTGCCCGGGTAGCAACGTTCATCGCTTGGCGATGTTGACATCGACGCGGTTGATTGGTTTCTCGGAGGTTTTGTTTCCGAGTGCACGAACGTCAATCCGCGTGCTCCTGACACCGTTCTCAATCAGGAAAGAACGTATCGAAAGCGCTCTCGACAGGGACATGCGCCGCGCTTTACTGGCCGACAGGCCATCTGCGCCGGCAAAGGCCAGCAGTTGCAATCGGAAATCGGCTTTGTCCCGCACGCCATCAGCAAGCGCACGCAATTTGTCTTTTGCGTCGTTTGGAATTTTCGTTGCCGTATCGGCGAATATGATCCGCGTGCTTTGGCCGACTTTGATGTCGACCGCCGCGTTTGCTGTGGATGCTGAATTCGGGGCGTCAGCAGGTTTGGGTGCTTCCGCGACTTTTGGCGGAGGCGGAGGTGCGACTGTCTTTTTGACCATCTCCGGTGCGGGTGCTGGTGGCGGCGCGGGTGCAATGGGCGGCGGGGCATCTGCGCTCTTCATGACCTCGACAGGTTCAGGCGCAGGCGCAGGCATTGGCGCAGGTGCGGCCTTTGCAACTTTCGCTACGGGAACAGGGGCTGGCGCGGGCGCTGGAGCTGCCATCTTTTTTGGTGCAGCTTTGGCAGCTTTCCTTACTGTGGCCTTGGGCTGGGTGAGTTTTGGCGCGTTAGCCGGGGCCACGAAAAGTTTCGAGACAGGTTGCTTTGCGGGTGGCAATAAAAGCCCGCGTGCCCCTGTGTAGGATTGATATGGGCTATTCGCGATCATCCCACCATCATTGAGTACGCTCAAATCGACGCTTACAGCATCGTCGGCGTTTTGGCTCCAGGCTGACGTGCTGGCCATACCGAGACCAATAACAATGGCTGCAGTCAGGCCACATTGAGACCATTTAGCGAATGTTTTTTGTTTTCCTCGAAGCATTTTCATCGAGTTTCAAATCCTTTGGACTGGCGCTCCCCAATTCATTCAACTTCCCATAGGCGTCGAAACCGAATGAACGTAGACAACATAAACAAGGCTTGCGCAGCACACAACCGGTTTACTGCGAAAACCTGTTAGAGAGTTTGAATATGCTTAAATTCGGATCAGGTCGTTATAAGTTTTTTGAGCGGACCGTGAAGGACATCGTTCGATGCGATAATCGAACCGGAGTCGAGCATTCCATCTTTGCCGTCAAAATCTGAAACATATCCGCCAGCTTCGCGGACAATAATTATGCCAGCTGCGATATCCCAGGCGTTTAACCCCTGTTCCCAAAACCCTTCGTAACGGCCCGCTGCCACGTAAGCGAGATCCAGTGCTGCTGAGCCATATCGACGCACCCCTGCGGACACCGCCATAATGTTTTCAAGTTGGGTCAGGAACGGTTTGTGGCCTTCACGTCCAGCAAAGGGAATGCCCGTGGCAAACAGGCTTTCGTTCATTTGCCGTCGGGAAGAAACACGCAGTCGTTTGTCATTAATAAACGCGCCTTTTCCCTTTTCAGCCCAGAAAAGCTGGTCTGAAATTGGCTCGTAAATAACGCCAGCAAAGATTTCACGGTCTCGCTCAAGGGCGATGGAAATAGAAAAATGGGGAAGTCCGTGCAGAAAGTTCAACGTACCGTCCAGCGGATCAATGATCCAGCGGTTGGAATTGTCGCTTCCTTCGACGACGCCCGACTCTTCCATCAGGAAGCCAAATTTCGGTCGGGCATGCTGAAGTTCTTCGAAAATCGTTTTTTCAGCCCGATGATCGGCTTCCGAGACATAATCAGCAGGCCCTTTCTTGGAAACCTGAAGCTTCTCAATTTCACCAAATGCGCGCCGAAGCCCGCGCCCTGCCTTGTGGGCAGCGTTGACCATGACGTTAATTAGGGGGGTGCGGCGGGGTTGCATCTGTAAGGGTACCCTTTGGTATTAATCTTTGGCCCGTTCCACGTAGGAACCATCAGCCGTGTTGACGACAATTCTGGTGCCCGCCGCGATATGCGGAGGAACCATAACCTTGACACCATTTTCCAGAACGCCCGGCTTGTACGATGATGAGGCCGTCTGTCCTTTGACAACTGCGTCCGCTTCCGTGACTTCCAATATGACAGTATCAGGAAGTTGTACCCCGATCAGGCTACCTTCATAGCTTTCGATCTGTACTTGCATGCCGTCCTGGAGGAAGGGGATTTGCTCTTCGCCGATCATATCGCCTTCAGCAACGATCTGCTCATACGTTTCATTGTCCATAAACGTGAACATATTGTCATCAGCGAACAGGAACTGATATTCCTTTTGATCAAGGCGTACTTTCTCGACCTTTTCGGATGAGCGAAACCGCTCATTGAGCTTGGTGCCATCACGCAATTCTTTTAATTCGACCTGGAGGTAGGCACCGCCTTTACCGGGTTGTGTGTGCTGGATTTTAACTGCACGCCACAACCGACCTTGATGCTCGATCACATTGCCGGGCCGAATGGCGTTTCCATCGATTTTCATTGGCTTATCCGTCGTTTGAATAGTTGGATTCCGTACGGGCGCGGAACCTATCAGCTTGCTTCGGGAGAGGCAATGTCAGAAGCGGCAACACGTTCGAATATTGTATTGAACTCTGTAACGGCTCTGGCGGGGCCATCGGGATGGTTCCAGACGCCTGACACTATGGCCAGAAAATCAGCCCCCGCCTCAACAAGCGGCGCGCAGTTGTTTATTGTAATACCACCAATCGCGACTGAGGGAACAAGTATGCTTTCGCTCCAGATTTCCAGCAACTCCACGTCAGCCTGGTGCAGGGCCTGCTTGGTTGTTGTCGGGAAGAAGGCGCCAAAGGCAACGTAATCAGCCCCGCGTTCTCCTGCTTCCATGGCGAGGTGGCGTGAATCATGGCATGTCACACCGACAATCCGCTCATCGCCCATCGAGGCCCGTGCGTCCTTATAACTGGCATCCTGCTGTCCCACATGCACGCCATCACAACCGGTTTCAGCAGCAAGATCGGGGCGGTCATTCAGGATAAAGGGGACATTGTGCGCCTGGGTAATGGGAAGCAGTGCCGCAATAGCGGCCCGTATCTCATCATCAGTGGTATCTTTCAGGCGAAGTTGAAGCGCGCCGACTTCTCCTGCGTCCAATGCCAAACGCAGATCGTTCGAAAAGGCAGCCACTTCCAGCTTTGGCGGAGTAATCAGATAGAGTTGGCACCGTCGTTCGTTCATAACGTTTTCCTGTATTTCAGGTGTTGGCAGATCGTCTTTTCCATATCGGCGATATCGAGTAAATCCATTGCGTCGGTTATGAAACAAGAAGTCGTCGCACCGGACTGGGCAGCAATATCATTAACCTTTTCGAGTGCGGGCCCGGTCAGATCAACCGAGATTCGCGAAACCCCGGAACGCAGCGCTTTGAGAGCGGTTCCTGCTTCATCACCACAATCAAGAATGCCGACTATATTTACGCGTGGATAGGTGCGTTTCACTTCATCAAGGATTGCACCAAATATATCTGGTCCGAGAAATGCGCCGGCACCTTTAGCACTTTGAAGCGTGATGTCGGTGCCGGTTTCGTCTGCAATGCGCGCCACTTCGAGCGCCTGAGCAAGATCATGGATGATGAAAGCCGGTACTGTCATGGCAAGCTTGTAGCCTGTTTGAGTTAAGGTTCGAATAGTTTAGAGCAGTCGGGAAGGCGAGAAAAGAAAACGGCCGAACGCAAGTGCGCTCGGCCGTTGATATCTTAAATGGCAAAAATCTTAGCTGGATTTTACCATCGCCACTGCCGTATCAGGCATGCGGTTTGAGAAGCCCCATTCGTTGTCGTACCACGACAGAACACGGACGAAGTTGCCACCGATGACCTGGGTCTGCGTTGCATCGAAAGATGAGCTTGCAGGGTCGTGGTTGAAGTCAATCGAAACCAGCGGCAATTCATTGTAAGCGAGAATACCGTTAAGGTGCCCGTCGGAAGCTTCCTTGATTGCGGCATTGATCTCTTCGACAGACGTGTCACGGCCAGATGTGAATGTCAGATCAATCAACGAGACATTCGGTGTTGGTACACGAACCGAGGTTCCGTCGAGCTTGCCAGCCAGTTCCGGCAACACAAGACCGACGGCTTTCGCGGCCCCGGTGGAGGTCGGGATCATGGAAAGCGAGCAGGCGCGTGCACGGCGCGGGTCGGAATGAAGGGTATCAAGCGCCGGTTGATCACCGGTATAGGAGTGAATAGTCGTCATGAATCCTTTTTCAAGACCAACGGCTTTATTCAGCACATCAGCGACAGGTGCCAGGCAGTTGGTCGTGCACGATGCGTTCGAAACCACGGTGTCGGCAGCCGTCAGGCTGGTGTGATTGACACCGTAGACGATGGTTTTGTCGACTTCTTTGCCAGGAGCTGAAATCAGAACCTTTTTTGCGCCCGCTTCAATATGTTTAGAGGCGGAAGGTTTGTCTGTGAAAATGCCTGTGCATTCCATGGCGATATCGACGCCGAGCTCAGCCCAGGGCAAGTTCGCCGGATCGCGTTCTGCTGTTACTTTTATCGTTTTACCACCAACGACAATGTTGTCCCCATCAACACTGACGTCCATTGGCAAATTGCCATGAACTGAGTCGCGTTGCAGAAGAAGGGCATTCATATCCACTGAACCAAGATCATTTATGCCGACAACCTCAACGTCACTCCGGCCACTTTCCAGAATGCCACGTAAAACCAATCGGCCAATTCGACCAAATCCGTTGATCGCAAGACGTACTGTCATTTATTCCTCCGTCGTTCCAAGATTAGTGGCGCCAACCACGGGCGATAGTAAAGTTGCCGTGAATGCGCCATTGGAACCTGATGTGTGCCAAAAACTCACTAATTTGAGGCCGCAAACATCCTGCGATTGACCGGTTCCGTCAATCACAATGTTATTAACTTTTTCGGTCAATGTTTTCTGGAGTACGTACAGGGCTATGTAGTATTTATGGCGTCGGCTGGATGGTTTGAGTTATTTTTGCGATGAGGATGTTCATTTTTCCCTTATTTGTTAACTATTTATCAGCATTTCCTGCGAACTTAGTTGACGTGTCGGTTTTGCGGTGCGAAATTGTTTCCCAATACAGATAATAAAATATCAACTGGAGCTCTCGGTCCCGTGGTTACCCATACTACTTTTCATAAACCCTCAAAGGTTGAGCGTGCGCGTGAACGCCTTGATACGGCTGTAAAACGGCTTGAGACGGCGCTTTCGGAGAATCCACGTGCGGGTGCTTCTGCTGGTGATCACGCTGAGGTTGGGGAGCAGGTCGTGGCATTACAGATCGAAGTGCAGGCTCTTCAATCGGAAAACACATCGTTGCGAAATATCAATTCGCAGGTTTCAGATCGCCTTGATTCGGCAATCGGACGCCTGAAACTGGCGATCGGAGACTGAGCGTGGCGCAGGTAAGTGTTCAGATCAACGGGCGAAAGTATCAGATATCATGCGACGATGGCCAGGAAGCACACCTCACGCGTCTTGGCACCTACGTTGATAATCGGGTCAAGGAACTGACAGCCGCCGTCGGGCAAATCGATGACGCCCGGTTGCTGGTCATGGTTTCCTTGCTGGTGGCGGATGAATTATCGGATGCCTATTCGGAACTGGACGTGGCGCGTTCGGCTGGTGAAGGGGCGGCGGCCAAGTTGACAGCTGAAGATGTGCTCAGTGAAAAAATCGAAAATCTTGCAGAACGCATCGAAAGCATTGCCGAAACCTGCGAAGGAGCCTAGGTTCCTGATTAGGCGGAGGCTTCGGAATGCGTCAGGCCCATTTATCCTGGGGCCAATAAATAACTTCCGGGAGCTGTCCCTGTCGGACTCGTGGGTCCGGCATATGGCGCCCACCTACACTTGTAGGCCGCAGAAGATATTTCAGGCCAACGGTTTCTCAGCCCCGCCGACTTTCTTTTTACGTTTAACCCCAGCCCTCGAATCCCAGCCCGTCCGCCATGAACTCCGCCATGAATATTGATGACGAAAAGCGCCACCTTCGCGAGGTTGCCCGTGAAACTCGCAAACATGCTGCGGCTAACGCAGTGGATGGTGATCACGCCGCATTTCAGAGCAACCTCCTTCAGGCACTGTCGCAGCTGGCGAGCTGGCAAACCATTTCTGGATATATTGCGATTGGGGATGAAATTGATCTCATGCCGGTGCTGGGCGCCCTTCGCGGAGACGGCAAACTGTGCGTATTGCCAGTTGTCATCGAGAAAGCGCAGCCGCTCATATTCCGGGAATGGGATCCGGAGGCAGAGCTTGAGACGGGCCCTTTAAATACACACCACCCAATGGCTGATTCTGCGCCCGGAGAGCCCGATATTTTGTTGGTCCCGTTGCTGGCGTTTGATAAATCCGGATACCGTCTTGGATGGGGTGGCGGATTTTATGACCGGACTTTGGCGGCATATCATCAACGAGGTCGGTCCATAACATCCATCGGCGTTGGATACGCAGCCCAGGAAGTCGATCAGGTCCCGCATGATGGTTATGATGTCGCGCTCGACTGGATCATTACTGAAACGGGCGTTATGAATACCACTGCAAATGAAAAGGCGCAGGCATGAGAACACTGATATGTGGTGATGTTGTCGGGAAGAGCGGGCGAGAGGCAATTGCTGAACATCTGCCGCAGTTGCGCGAACAACTTGATCTCGATTTCGTAATCGTCAATGGCGAAAATGCCGCTCATGGATTCGGTATCACCGATAAAATTTGTGCCTCATTCTACCAGTTGGGCGCCGACGTGATCACCACGGGTAATCACGTTTGGGATCAGCGCGAGATTATGAACTATATCGGCGGTGATCCGAAACTGTTGCGCCCAATCAACTATCCGGAGGGAACGCCGGGGAATGGGTATGGGGTTTTTGAAGCGCGAAACGGCAAGAAGGTGCTGGTCATTCACGCCATGTGCCGCTTGTACATGGACCCACTGGATGATCCGTTCGCGGCAATCGAGCAGGTTCTCAACAGATATCAATTGAAGGTCAATGTCGACGCCATCCTTGTTGATTTCCATGGTGAGGCGACCAGTGAAAAGCAGGCGCTTGGGCATACTTTAGACGGGCGCGTCAGTATGGTTATCGGTACTCACACCCATGTGCCGACGGCGGATCATCAAATCCTTGAAAAAGGGACGGCCTTTCAGTGTGATATTGGCATGACCGGAGATTACAATTCTGTGATTGGTATGAAGAAGCGTGCAGCTGCTGAGCGTTTTACCACCAAGCTTCCGCAAGGGCGTCTGGAACCGGCAGAAGGGGAAGCAACCCTGAGCGGGTTATTTGTTGAAACCGATGATGCCACCGGCCTAGCAAAAAGAGTGTCGCCCGTGCGGGTCGGCGGGCGGCTTTCCAGGCATATACCTGAAATTTAGAAATACCTTATTTTAGCGACGCATCTGAGGGTTGGCCGAAACCAACCCTCCATGTTTATGCGGGACCATTTGTCTTAAGTCTTACGCGCTCAGACTATGGACAAAATGATCAACTTCACTTCTCAGCTTTTCAGCCTGTTGGGATAATTCGCCAGAGGCTTTAAGGACTTCGTCGGCGGAATTGCCGGTTTCTCCGGCGGCTTCGGTAACCTGCGCGATGTTGGCTGTCACATCACGGGTACCATTTGCCGCGGCTTCTGTATTACGGGCGATTTCAAGTGTCGCGGAGCCTTGCTGTTCGACCGCCATGTTGATGGAAATTGCGATGTCGCTGATATTGGTCACAATTTCTCCGATTCCTTCGATTGACGAAGCGGATTCTCGGGTTGCGTTCTGGATATTGGAAATCTGATCGCCAATTTGCTCAGTTGCTTTGGCTGTTTGATTGGCCAGATTCTTGACCTCGCTGGCGACAACGGCGAACCCTTTACCGGCTTCTCCGGCTCGGGCGGCTTCAATTGTCGCGTTCAAGGCCAGCAGGTTTGTCTGGTCCGCAATGTCAGTGATCAACTCAACAACCTCGCCAATCTTCTCTGCGGCTTCGGCCAGACCTTTGACTTTGTCATTGGTTGATTTGACCGCGTCGACTGCGGACTGGGCGATATCGGAAGATTTCGTGACCTGATTTTTGATTTCATTGATCGATGAGGACAATTCCTCGGCCGCGGATGACACGGTTTCCACGTTACTTGATGCCCGTTCTGCAGCAGAAGCAACATTGATCGATTGCTCAGACGTATGCCCAGCGGTTGTCGTCATGCTCTCAGCGGAAGACTGCAACTCTGTCGATGCTGCTGACACGGCGCCGACAACGCCACCGACGCTGTCCTGGAATTCCTTGGCCATATTTCTCAGCAATTCGCGTTTTTCAGCTTCTGCTGTTTCAGCATTTGCCGCCTGCTCACTCTCCAGTTTAACTTTTTCAATAATATTTTGGCGGAAAACCTCTACAGCAGCTGCAATAGCGCCAACTTCATCTTTTCGGTCGGTGCCCGGAACTTCCACATCCGTTTCACCGTTCCCCAAATGGCCGACAACATCAGTTAATTTGCGGACAGGTGTTGCGATATGTTTGGCTGTTAAAACGGCAACCAGGGTCATAATAATCCCGAGAACGACAAGAGCGATAATCAGATTGCGATTGATCGCGGCTCCGCGTGCCAGTTGTGCGTCTATGGCGGTCGAGATTTCGAGAACGCCGCGGGTTTGACCCAACTTCCAGTCGTCTTTCGGTGTATCAGCACGGGAATTGTGGCAATTTACGCAGCCTTGCGCGACCATTGTGTCCGCGATGCCGACACGGACAATTTCCCGCCCGTCACGCATCTCACGACTGACATGCGTCCTCGTCGGATCCTTGGAAAGCACGGCCCAGGCTTCGGTCTGGAATTTGTCAAGTTTTCGATCCGCACGGTTCGGGAATGGATAGGGACTATATAGCTTGATCCGTGTATCTTTTTTCGCCAGCAAATCACTTAAATCGTGGATCAACGTGGCTGGTAGCGGCACTCCGTTTTTCATTGTCTTGTGGTTGAAACTGGGTTTCAACCCCTCGTTCGCCAGCACCTTCTTAATAACGTTTCTGGTGTAATAGCCGCGCACGGTCTTGAACTGTGCGGCGACCTGGGTTGCCGTCTGAATGGCATCCTGGCGCGCGTTTTCTGCAAGATATTTTGGCATAATGAGAGCCGCAGCGGCGATGGCGAGGATGACAACAGCGGGAATTGGTAATACCAGTTTCCAGAGGATGCTTTGTGAAGTGCTGCTCATAACGGTCCCTTTCGGTAATGTTGTCCAAAGGGTTCGCTTCAGGCGGCAAATTCTAGAGAATGTCAAAATCGCAAAATATGTAGACTAAAAATACCAGGCCGCCAGGCAAGGTTTTAGACAACAAATTCAATCGTCTTTTGGTAACGAAAAAAATCGTAACACAATTGTATGCGGGGTAATTTTTCCAGATGTTTCAGTTTGTGACAGCTCTGAAATATAGACATTCAACGGTGTCTTTTCATAACGTCAAATTGTTGCCATATTGCGATGTCATGAAGATGGGCGATAAACGTCAGCCAACTACGGTATTCAGATCGTAGATTCCGGAGAATTCATAAGAAGTTCCGGCGATGTTGATGAATCAAATTATAGGGGTACAGAGAGAATGGCCGGCCATTCAAAATTTAAAAACATTATGCACCGCAAGGGTGCCCAGGACGCCAAACGCGCCAAAATATTCGCCAAACATACTCGTGAAATCACGGTGGCGGCCAAAATTGGAGGGGCCGATACGGAAATGAACGCGCGCCTGCGCTCTGCAGTTGCTGCCGCGCGGGCCCAGAACATGCCCAACGATAATATTCAGCGCGCCATCGCCAAGGCGACCAGTGCTGCAGATGGCACAGATTTCGAAGAGATCCGATACGAAGGTTACGGGCCGGGCGGCGTTGCGTTAATTGTTGAGACATTGACCGACAACCGTAACCGGACGGCATCGGAAGTTCGTGCCGCTTTTACGAAAATGGGCGGGACACTTGGTGAAACGGGGAGCGTGAGTTTCATGTTTGATCGGGTTGGCATGATTGTCTATCCGGCTGATGCGGGCAGTGCTGATGATGTTTTCGAAGTGGCTCTGGAATCCGGCGCCAGCGATGTGGAAAGCTCGGATGAAACACATGAAATTGTTTGCGAACCGGATGATTTTTCGACTGTACGTGATGGTCTGGAAGAACGGTTCGGTACCGCACAGTCGGCCAATTTGGATTGGAAACCGCAGAATTCAGTGCCAGTGGATGAAGATGCCGCCGGAACGCTCTTTAAGTTATTGGATTTGCTGGAGGACAGTGAGGACGTGCAGCGAGTCGCTGCGAATTTTGATATTGATGACGATGTCCTGGAACGCCTGAGTGCCTAGTCCCGGACATCCGTCTGGAAAGTTGCTGAGGGAATCAGGATGCGTCTGATTGGGTTGGATCCGGGATTGCGCAATACGGGGTGGGGCATCATTGCAGTGAACGGCAATCGGCTGAAACATATCAGTGATGGTGTGGTGTGTTCCGATGCGAAACTCTCACTTGCTGAACGTCTGGTCCAGTTGCAGGTCGGATTGAGCGAGGTCATCACAAAGTTTAAACCGGACGAAGCTGCGGTTGAGGAAACTTTCGTTAACACAAATGCCGTATCAACTCTAAAGCTTGGTCAGGCGAGGGGCATTGCCTTGGTGGTGCCCGCCAGTATGGGAATTCCGGTTAGTGAGTATACGCCAAATCTGGTCAAGAAAACCGTCGTTGGCTCCGGCCATGCGGCAAAAGAACAGGTGCAGATGATGGTTCGAACATTGTTGCCGGGATGCGAAGTGAAGTCTGCGGATGCGGCAGATGCCCTTGCGGTTGCCATTTGCCATGCCCATCACCGTGAAAGCCGCCAGCTTCAGGCCCGGATAGAGGCAGCCCAATGATTGCGCGTCTGAAAGGCATTGTTGATGTCCTTGGCGATGGCTGGGTTATTGTTGACGTCAATGGTGTTGGTTATATGGCTTTCTGTTCCAACAGGACACTCGGTCGGATGGCCGTCGGTGAAGCCGTCATGCTGGAAATCGAAACCCATGTTCGTGAAGACCATATTCACCTTTACGGTTTTATCGACCTTGCCGAACGCGACTGGTTCAAGTTGCTGACAACGGTACAGGGTGTCGGTGCGAAAGTCGGGCTGGCGATACTGGGGGTGATCAGTACGGATGATCTGCTTCAGGTGGTTGCTGCGGCTGATAAAGCCGCCATTACACGCGCCCCCGGCGTCGGCCCGAAACTGGCGACGCGTATTTTAAGTGAGTTGAAAGACAAAGTTGGTGCGATGGCACTGGGGCCCGCCGCTCAACCGGGCGTGCGATTGCCGGCAGGTGCGAACGCGCCCGCCGATACAAATAACGCCCAACTTTCAGACGCGGCTTCCGCTTTGGTCAATCTTGGCTATAACCCCTCTGATGCTCTAGGTGCTGTATCAAGGGCAGCGGCGGAAATGGGTGAGCAGGGTGACTTGGAAGCCCTGATCCGTGCCGGTCTTCGTGAACTGGCACCTGGGGACCTGCGCTCATGAAAACCTTCCGGATAGGTGTCTGACGCCATGCAAGAATATTCAGATGATCAGGATCGGATGGTGACACCAGAGGTCGTGGCGGAAGATACAGACGCGGATTTTCAGGACCCCGGATTGCGCCCGCGCCAGCTCGAAGATTTTATCGGCCAGCGACAGGTTCGTGAAAACCTTAGCGTATTCATAAAAGCGGCACGCGGTCGTGGTGAGGCGATGGATCATGTCCTGTTCCATGGTCCTCCGGGTTTGGGTAAAACCACATTGGCGCAAATTGTTGCCAACGAACTGGGTGTCGGGTTTCGCGCGACATCCGGTCCGGTGATCGCCAAGGCCGGTGATCTGGCCGCGATCCTCACCAATTTGCAGGCCCGCGATGTTTTATTCATCGATGAAATTCACCGTCTCAGTCCTGTGGTTGAAGAAATTCTCTACCCCGCGATGGAAGACCGCCAACTGGACCTGATTATTGGCGAGGGACCTGCGGCGCGATCTGTGCGGATTGATTTGCCGCCCTTTACGCTTGTCGGTGCGACGACCCGATCCGGGTTGCTGACGACACCGCTTCGTGAGCGATTCGGCATTCCCATGCGAATGATCTTTTACACGCCGGAAGAACTGGTCGAGATCGTTTCGCGCGGTGCGCGGCTTTTAAATTTTGCTCTCACGGATGACGGGGCTATGGAAATCGCAAGGCGCGCGCGTGGAACGCCGCGTGTTGCCGGGCGTTTGCTGCGTCGGGTTCGGGATTTCGCGACCCTGATGGATGGCGGTGCGGTAGACGCCGCGGCAGCAGATGCGTCGTTGACCCGCCTTGAAGTTGACGGCCGGGGCCTTGATGCCATGGACAGGCGTTACCTGAATTGCATTGCTGAAAACTATGCTGGTGGCCCGGTCGGGATTGATACCATGGCGGCCGCACTTTCTGAGCAACGCGATACAATTGAGGAAGTGATCGAACCATTTCTGATCCAGCAGGGGTTCTTGATGCGCACGCCGCGTGGGCGTGTTCTGGCCCCGCAAGCCTATTCCCACATGGGATTGGCGCAGCCTCGCAACATCGGACAGCTGGAAATGCTGGCGCAAGAGGGGGGTGTGGATGGCTGAACAAGGCCGCATCCATCAAATGGCCGTTCGGGTCTATTACGAGGACACGGATTCAGGCGGTATTGTCTATTACGCCAACTACCTTCGGTACGCCGAACGGGCGCGCACGGAACTGCTGCGGAGTTTAGGTGTTGAAAGCTCAAATCTGATGAATGATGACGGGATCGCGTTGGCGGTTCGGCGTTGTCTGGTGGATTACATTAAACCGGCGGTACTGGATGATGCGCTGGTTGTTGAAACGGAAATCAAGAAAATTGGCGGCGCCTCGCTGGAAGCCCGGCAAACTGTGCTCCGTGATGGCGAAATGTTGGTGTCGATGGACATCAAACTTGGGTGTCTGGAACTGAGCAGTGGGCGACCAAAAGGTATGCCGGGCAAAGTGCGGGCGAAGCTGTTGGAATATTTTGAAAATGCCGAAAACCAGATGAAAAAGGCGTAGGGGTAAGGAATGGAAAATCAATTGGTCGATGCGGTCACACTGGCTGGCTCGGTTGGTGAGAACGACTTTAGTCTGATGGCGCTGTTCATACGCTCAGACGCAGTCGTCAAATCGGTGGTTGTTTTGCTGCTATTGGCATCATTCTGGTGCTGGGCGATCATTTTCGAGAAATGGTTTGGCATTAGGCGACTGAACAAACGCTCATCCGAATTTGAGAAAATTTTCTGGTCCGGAAATTCCCTTGATGATCTTTTTGACAAGATATCATCACAACCTCGCGACCCGATGTCTGCGGTGTTTGTCGCTGCCATGCGCGAATGGCGGCGCTCAGGCTCACCGACCAGTGCAGGGGGCGCCAGGGTTAGTCTGGCGGAACGCATCGACCGGGTGATGCAAATCACGGTGGTTCGTGAGATGGATCGAGCCGAACGCTATATGACTTTTCTGGCGACCACCGGCTCAACCGCACCGTTCGTCGGATTGTTCGGGACGGTTTGGGGCATCATGAACAGTTTCCAGTCCATTGCGATTTCAAAAAACACCAGCCTTGCGGTTGTGGCACCGGGGATTGCAGAAGCCTTGTTTGCGACGGCGCTTGGTCTGCTTGCGGCTATCCCGGCCGTTATCGCCTACAACAAGATTTCGCGTGATCTTGATCGCTATGCCGGACGTCTCGACAGTTTTGCGGGTGAGTTTGCGGCTATTCTCAGTCGCGAAATGGAAGGCGAGCACTAAAGTGGGGGCTTATATCAACCAGGGGCGCAAAAGCAGCCATCGCCGCCATACCCGCCCAATGAGTGAGATCAACGTCACCCCGTTCGTTGATGTGATGCTGGTATTGTTGGTTATTTTTATGGTCACGGCCCCTTTGCTGACAGTCGGGGTTTCGGTTGAATTGCCGAAAACCAAGTCATCTGTGATTGAGGGAACAGATGAGCCATTGGCTATCTCCATTGATGCGGGCGGCAATATTTTTCTTCAGGACACGGGTGTCGAATTGGATGGCCTTGTTCCGCGCCTACAGGCGATCACTGGTAACAATCCTGATGTCCGTATATTCGTGCGCGGCGATCAAGCCATTAATTATGGCCGAGTGATGACAGTCATGGGGTTGATCAATTCCGCCGGGTATCGCCGGGTCGCTCTTGTCACACGTCGTGCCGCGAACAAGAAGCCCAGGAACAAGAAAACTGGTGATAAGAAGACTGATAAGAAGGGCACGCGTTAACAACGATGCGCTTAGGCTTTTTCGTATCTCTGACTTTCCACCTTGCGCTATTTGCCGTGAGCTATTTCGGGCTGCCTTACCTCAACCCGACGCCGCTGCTGACGGAAGAGGCGGTATGGGTGGAAGTCATGAACGAGGTGGAAGATTCCAATCCGCCACCGCCCCCAGAACCAGAGATTGAGGAAAAACCACCAGAGCCACCAGAGCCGCCCAAACCGGAGCCCGAACCCGAGCCGGAGCCCGAGCCCGAGCCGGAGCCCGAGCCGGAGCCCGAGCCGGAGCCAGATCCCGAACCCGAACCTGAGCCAGAGCCTGAGCCTGAGCCAGAGCCAGAGCCTGAGCCTGAGCCGGAACCTGAACCAAAAAAACCCGAACCTAAACCGGAACCTAAGCCCGAGCCAAAACCAGAACCGAAACCTGAGCCCAAGGTTGAAAAAAAACCTGAACCTAGGCTGAAAGGAATTAAGCCAAGGCGGAAACCGAAGCCACCGGATGCGCTGAGCAAGATCATGAAAACGCTGGAAGAGTTGAAGAAAAAGCCACCAGCGCCGAAAGCTGTTAAAAAGCCTGAGAAAAAAGCGCCATCATTTGCAGATCAAATGGCGAAAGCGCTGACGACGCCCTCAAAAAAACACAATGCTGCGCAACCTTTGGGCATGAGTGAGATTGATCGTGTTCGTCAGCAAATCAGGCGGTGCTGGAACCTGCCGCCGGGTTCGAAGGGGGCAGAGGACATGGTGATCGAGGTTTCGGTTATTATGAACCCAGACGGGACGGTCAGGGAGGCCAGGGTGGTTGACAGCGCTAGGATGCAAACGGACCCGGTTTTTCGGGCTGCTGGGGATGCTGCACGAAGAGCGGTCTTGAATCCCCGGTGCAATCCGCTCAAGCTGCCGCGTGAAAAATATAATCAATGGCAGCGCATGACATTGAATTTCAATCCGAAGGACATGTATTAAAGATGTGGACAGCGTATGGGGAGATTAACATGATCGGGTTGAAGATCAGGTATTGGGCGGCTGCGGTTGCTGTGGCTTTGATCACCGGATGGGTGCCGTCGGCAAGTGCTGAATTGCGCATCGACATCACGCAAGGCACGGTCAAGCCGATGCCCATCGCGATTACCGACCTGGTTGGAGTCAGTTCCGATGAAAAGCGGTTCGGGCGTGATATTTCCCGATTGATTGCGGCGGACCTGGAACGATCTGGGCTATTTAAGCCGCTGGATCGCAAAGCTTTCATACAATCAGCCGACGCCATGCAGACCCTGCCGCGCTTTGGCGACTGGCGGGTGATCAGCGCCCAGGCACTGGTTCAGGGCCGCGCTCAAATCGTCCCGGATGGCCGGCTCAGGATCGAGTTCCGGCTTTGGGATGTGTTTGCAGAAAATCAGATGGTGGGTCTTGCGTATTTCACGATCCCCGACAACTGGCGCCGCGTTGCCCATATTGTAGCTGATGCTATTTATAAGCGGATCACGGGTGAGACCGGGTATTTTGATACCCGCATTGTTTATATCGCTGAAAGCGGTATCGCCACCAAGCGCATAAAACGCCTCGCGATTATGGATCAGGACGGTGCAAACCATCGCTTTCTGACAGATGGTGGTAGTCTTGTTTTGACGCCCCGGTTTTCCCCGACGCTGCAGGAAATTACCTATCTCTCTTATTACGGCAATCTGCCAAGGGTCTATATTTTCAATATTGATACGGGCCGACAGGAAGTTCTTGGAGATTTTCCGGGAATGACCTTTGCCCCCAGATTCTCACCTGACGGCAAGAACGTTATCATGAGCATGGCGAAAGGCGGCAATACTGAAGTTTACAACATGGACCTTCGCACCCGAAAAGCCACCCAGCTTACTTTTCATTCCGGGATTGATACATCGCCCGGCTACTCGCCTGATGGCGATAAAATCGTGTTCAACTCTGATCGCGGCGGCAGCCAGCAGCTTTACGTGATGAATTCAAATGGCAAGAATGTGCGTCGCATCAGTTATAGTAAAGGGCGATACGCAACGCCGGTCTGGTCGCCGCGCGGTGATTTAATTGCGTTTACGAAAATGCATAAAGGGCGGTTTTTCATCGGTGTTATGCGCCCAGATGGTTCTGGCGAGCGATTGCTGGCTGAAGATTTTCTGGTTGAAGGACCCACATGGTCACCGAATGGCCGTGTTTTGATGTTCTTCCGGCAGGGCAAAACGACGGTGGATGGCAAAGGCGGACGTTCACGTTTGTTCAGTGTCGACCTGACAGGGAAAAATATGCGTGAAATCGTCACACCCATGGATGCTTCTGATCCTGCATGGTCGCCCTTGATCCCGTGAGCAATCGGTAATATCATTAAGATTCAAGGTGTTTAGAAAAAAACACTTGGAATTTGGGTCTTTAATCTTTAATAAAATTGACCTTAAGGCTGTTTATAGGCCTGCGCGATTCGTGCCGCTTAAATGAGTGGTGTAAGTTGATTCAATTATCCCGGCGAGGGGGAGATATAAATGCGTTTCAAAATTATGGGCATTCTGGCGGCTGTAGCGCTTCTTGGCGCTTGCGAAACCGCTTCTGACGATGCTGGTTCAACCAGTGGCGTTGGCGCAGCTAAGCCAGCGGAAACATACACGACCCCTCTGGGCAAGGCCATGGTTGCTAAAAATATGGCTGGTAGCCAGGACGATCTTGAAGAGCAGGTCGGTGCTCGTGCTTTCTTCGGATACGATCAGTATTCGCTGAATGGGATTGCACGTGGTGTTCTCGACAAGCAGGCTGCATGGATGCAGGCTAACCCGTCTGTTAACGTAACCATCGAAGGCCATGCCGATGAGCGCGGTACGCGCGATTACAACCTTTCTCTTGGTGATCGCCGTGCAAACGCCGTCAAAGATTATCTTGTTGCTCTGGGTGTAAACCCAAGCCGCGTTAAAACAATTTCCTACGGCAAAGAACGCCCGCGGGCTCTCGGTTCAACCGAAGCAGCTTGGGCACAGAACCGTCGTAGCGAAACTGTCGTAAGCGGCTCTGGCAGCTAATATTCGTCTCTGGTCTTTGGCAACTCGTTGCCGAACCTAGCGACATTGCGAGATTATATGGCGCCTCTCTACCGGCATGACCGGATGGATTGGCGCCATATTTTTGCCCATAACTTGGCGTAGGGTGACGTGTTATGGCGCTGAGGTGCGCCGAGTATTGATCTAGTGAAGGGGATTGTGAGTGATGAAACGCTGGTATTACGGTCTGCGGACATCTGCGATGGTTTTGGCATTTGCGGCCCCGCTCGTGGTCGGTGCCTCGGATAAGGCGGCAGCCCAGGAACAACCTGTGCTTGATCGTCTGGACCGTCTTGAGCGCGATATCCGGACCCTGAATATCCAATTGTCACGTGGCGGTGCGGCACCGGTTGAATTAAGTTCCGGGAGTGCGAGCAGTGGTACGGCGGTTGGTGGTCCAGCTGTAGCGCGCATCGGGCTTCGTATGGACCGTCTTGAACAGGATCTGCGTTCATCCACCGGGACACTGGAAGAAATCAATCATCGGATATTGCAGGTATCGGAACGCCTCGACAAACTGGTCGGGGATGTGGATTTTCGCCTAAGTACTCTTGAAAACCGATTAGGCGGTGGCACCCCAGCCGGAACCCAATCTGGTGGCGTTATGCCAGCCGCGCCAACTGCCCCGGCCGGAGTCGGCGTTCAAACTATCGCGCCACTGGCCGGTAGTAACCCACCAGCTACGCTCGGAACCGTTTCTGCTTCTGCTATTCAATCAATCCAGCAAAAGAAAGCCGGGATCCAGCCCACAGCAGTCGCACCGCAGGCCTCAGCGCAGCCAGCGCCCCCAGCCGCGCCCAGTGGTGGCCCCCTTCCGGCAGGCACACCAAAAGAACAATACACCTATGCCTTCAATTTATTGCAGCAAACCAATTACGATCAGGCCGAAGTTGCGCTTAAAGCCTTCATTGAGACCAATGGTAACGATCCGCTGGCCGGGAATGCGCGCTACTGGCTGGGTGAGTCCTATTATGCACGAGACAATTACAATAGTGCTGCGCAGATTTTCTTTGAGGGTTACCAGAAAGACCCGAAAGGGCCAAAGGCCGCAGAATCCCTGCTCAAGCTAGGGATGTCGTTGGCGGGCCTCGGCAAGAAAGTCGACGCCTGTGCGGCTTTTGCCAAAGTCACGTCAGATTTTCCGCGCGCTGCAACCAATGTCAAAAGAATCGTCGCCCGGGAAAGCAAGCGAAGCGGATGCTCGTGACCAATGGGGTCTGAGGGCCGAGCCGAATGCCTAAATCAGTTTTCCCATGTTATGGAAAGCACGGGCCCCTATGAGGATGCGCCCGTTTTGGCGGTGGCCGTGTCAGGGGGCGGCGACAGCATGGCGCTGGCCTTACTTGCCGATAAATGGGCCCGCCATCGCGGCGGGAAAATTATTGCCCTGACGGTCGATCATGGCTTGCGAACCGGATCAGATAAGGAAGCATCTCAGGTTGGCAACTGGCTCCAGCGCTACAACATCGAACACCACACACTGACCTGGGTTGGGCCGAAACCGACCAGCGCAATTCAGGCGCGTGCCCGGGCGGCCCGCTATGATTTGATGGAAAACTGGTGTCGGGAAAACAGTATCTTGCATCTATTGCTTGGTCATACGACGGGGGATCAGGCTGAAACTTTCCTGATGCGTCTGGAAAAGGGTAGCGGGCCGGATGGCCTATCGGCGATGAGCATCATCTCGGAACGCCGCGATTGTCGCTTGATCCGACCACTGCTTAGTCTATCCGGGACCAATTTGCGGACCTATCTGCGGGCTGAGAACCAAGTTTGGATTGAAGACCCGTCAAACCAGAATGAAAAGTTTGATCGCATCCGTTGGCGCAATCTGATGGCTGATCAAGGTCTCGCGCCTGATGGGTATTGTCAGGCAGCGGATCGATACGCCATGGCACGAACGGTATTGGAAGCAGAGACGGCACGACTGGCGGCATCGGCACTCTTCGTTCATCCGGCGGGGTTTATTCGATTGTCCAGAAAGCTGTTTCTGAACGCGCAGCAAGACCTGGCGGAACGGTTGCTGGCGCGCGTGTTGTCGAATGTGGGGGGCACAGCTTATCCGCCGCGCCGGCGAAAGGTTGCAGATTTATTTTCACTTATGGCGAAAGGTGGGTTTCAGTCCCGGACTTTGGGGCGGTGCCGGATTGTCGAAAGTGATGACGATCTTCTGGTATCAAGAGAACGCCGTTGGTTGCCGAAACCAATCAAAATCGAAGCCGAAACCCGAATGCTTTGGGATGGACGGTTCGACCTGAGTTTTCATAAACCTTCCAGAAGATGTGGTGAACCGCGGTTTTTAGGGCCCCTGGAGGAAAGCGGATGGAGGGATGTTGTCGCCGATCATCCCGAAGTGCGGGGCATGGCCGTACCGTCAAAGGTCCTCGTCACACTCCCCGCGCTTTTTGATAAGGATGGTGTTTTTAGCGTGCCCCATTTAAAATATATGCGTGCTGACGGTGGTATAGAGGCGCAGTCAGGCGGGGTTAATTTTGGTGCGGCAACGTTTCGTCCACAAAATTCACTCTCGGGTGCAAGATATTTTGTTGCTTATTAGAGGAATCAGACTATCTCATTAAGGGAAACCTGCCTTTTTGTGCGGGTTTGGCTCGAGAATTTCGAATTGCAGGAAGGAAGCTGTTTTGAATTTTAGCAGGAATATGGCGCTCTGGGTGATTATCGCACTCTTGGTATTTGCGCTGTTCAATCTTTTTCAGGGCTCATCGCAACGCAATATGCAGTCGATGATGGCTTTCTCTGATTTCATGACTTCTGTTGAAGCTGGCGATGTTCGTGATGTCACCATTCAGGACAAGAGCATCATTGGGCATTTCCGTGATGGCCGTGGTTTTCAGACCTATGCCCCTGATGATCCGACGCTGGTCCAGACCCTCGGCAAAAAGGGTGTTCACATAACGGCGCTGCCGGGTGATGAAGGCAGTCCGACGCTTTTCAGTATTCTTATTTCCTGGTTCCCGATGCTGCTTCTTATCGGTGTATGGATATTCTTCATGCGCCAGATGCAGGGCGGTGGTGGCAAAGCCATGGGCTTTGGCAAATCAAAAGCCCGCCTGCTGACCGAAAAATCGGGCCGCGTGACGTTTGAGGACGTTGCCGGGATTGATGAAGCCAAGCAGGAGCTTGAGGAAATTGTCGAATTCCTGAGAGACCCGCCAAAATTCCAGCGTCTGGGTGGAAAAATCCCCAAAGGCTGTTTGCTGGTTGGCCCTCCGGGTACTGGTAAAACATTGCTGGCGCGTGCGATTGCGGGCGAAGCGAACGTTCCGTTCTTCACGATTTCCGGTTCCGACTTTGTTGAAATGTTTGTTGGCGTTGGTGCGTCGCGTGTGCGTGACATGTTTGAGCAAGGCAAGAAAAACGCGCCTTGCATCATCTTCATTGATGAAATCGACGCTGTTGGCCGCCATCGCGGTGCTGGCCTTGGTGGTGGTAATGACGAGCGCGAACAGACATTGAACCAGTTGCTGGTGGAAATGGACGGCTTTGAATCAAACGAAGGCGTTATCCTGATCGCGGCAACCAACCGCCCGGACGTTCTGGATCCAGCCTTGCTGCGCCCCGGCCGTTTTGACCGCCAGATCACGGTCCCTAACCCTGATATCATTGGCCGCGAAAAAATCCTTAAAGTGCACATGCAGAAAGTGCCGCTGGCGCCCGATGTGGATGCCCGCGTAATAGCCCGTGGCACACCAGGTTTCTCCGGTGCCGATCTTGCGAACCTCGTCAACGAAGCGGCCTTGATGGCAGCGCGTACCGGCAAGCGTGTCGTTACGATGATTGATTTCGAAGAAGCCAAAGACAAAGTCATGATGGGCGCGGAACGTCGTTCCATGGTGATGACCGAAGACGAGAAAAAGCTGACGGCCTATCACGAAGCAGGGCATGCTTTGGTCGGCATCCATATGCCAAAATGTGATCCTTTGCACAAAGTGACGATCATTCCACGTGGCCGCGCCCTTGGTGTGACCATGAACTTGCCGGAACGTGATCAATTGAGTTTGTCTGAAATTCAGATCAAATCACGCCTCGCGATGACCTTTGGTGGCCGCGCTGCAGAAGAAATTGTGTTTGGTAAGGAAAACATCACGACCGGTGCCGGAAATGATATCCAGCAGGCAACCGGCTGGGCCCGGCGCATGGTAACCGAATACGGGTTTTCAGATAAGCTGGGCCGGCTTCGTTATTCGGACAACGAGGAAGAAGTTTTCCTCGGCCATTCGGTTGCACGCCAAAAGAACATTTCTGACGCAACGGCCGCTTTAATTGACGAAGAAGTTCGCGGGTTGATCGATGAAGCCGAAACCTTGGCGTACAAGATTTTGACGGAAAGACGTGGCGATCTGGAAGCGATCGCACAGGCATTGCTTGAATACGAAACGCTGAGTGGGGACGAGGTTCACGCGCTTTTGAAGGGCGAAGCAATCGTTCGCAAAGATGCCGACGACACGCCACCCGAAGGTGGGCATCGTTCTTCCGTGCCGACTAGCGGAACGGCAAAAAAAGGCAAAGACACGCCTCCTGACATTGGCGGTGTGGAACCCCAACCCGAGTCCTGAGCGCATTGCCTGAAACCTTCGCCGGTCTCAGCCTTGATGAACCCATCGTCATGGGGATCATCAACGTTACCCCAGACAGCTTTTCTGATGGCGGGGAAACCGCTGCGCATTCGGCGGCCATTACCCGTGGCCGTGAAATGCTGGCGGCAGGTGCCCGTATCCTTGATGTCGGCGGTGAATCAACACGCCCCGGCGCACCCCCGGTCAGCATCGCCGCAGAACTTGCTCGGGTTGTCCCGGTCATTGAAGCTTTGCGTGATACTGATGCTGTCATCTCGATAGACACCCGCCACCCGGAAGTGATGGCGGCGGCCGTCGAAGCCGGAGCAGGGGTGATTAATGACGTCACTGCTTTAAGTCATGACCCGCAGTCCGTAACAGTGGCCGCCGATCTAGGCGTGCCGGTTATTCTGATGCATATGCAGGGCGAACCCGGCACCATGCAGGCCAATCCACATTATGACGACGCGCCGCTAGAAGTTCGGAACTATTTGAAAGAACGCATCGATGTTTGTCTGGCTGCGGGCATTCTCGCATCTCAAATTGCTGTTGATCCGGGGATCGGATTTGGAAAATCTGTCGATCACAATCTTCAAATTTTAAACCGGATTGATCTTTTGATGGGCCTCGGATGCCCAGTTGTGCTTGGCGTTTCGCGGAAAAGTTTCATCGGTAAAGTCGCAGGTGGCGATCACCCACAGGACCGTCTGGCAGGCTCTCTTTCCTGTGCAGTAGCCGCAAGGGCTGAGGATGTGGGGATTTACCGGGTCCATGATGTGGCTGAGACGGTGCAGGCGCTTAAGGTGTTCGATGCGATCTTAAGCGCGAGTTCTTAAGAAAGTTTTCTTTAAGAAAGATTGTGTAATAAATCGTGACCCCAGTCTGGCCATTTGATGGCGTAGATTAGGGATGGAAACTGAAGGTATCAAGAGATCAGATGACACGCACTTTATTCGGCACAGACGGCATTCGCGGCACCGCTAATCAGGGCAATATGACAGCGGAAATCGCGCTTCGCGTCGGTATGGCCGCGGCGCTTCATTTCACCAAAGGCGAGCACCGCCACCGCGTTGTGATTGGCAAAGACACCCGCTTGTCGGGCTACATGCTGGAACCGGCGTTGATGTCGGGCTTCGTCTCCATGGGGATGGATGTCATTCTGGTCGGGCCGATGCCGACGCCAGCCATCGCCATGCTGACACGTTCTTTGCGTGCTGACCTGGGTGTGATGCTAACGGCGTCGCACAACCCGTTCCAGGATAACGGCATCAAACTGTTCGGGCCGGACGGCTACAAACTGTCTGACGAGGTTGAGCGCGAAATTGAAGCCCATGTTGAAAATGGGTTGAGCGAAAACCTCGCCCCACCAAATTCACTTGGCCGCGCCAGACGTCTCGATGATGCCCGTGGACGGTATATGGAGTTCGTCAAACAGACCTTCCCAAAAGGCCTTCGCCTGGACGGTTTGAAGGTTGTGGTCGATTGTGCCAACGGGGCCGCTTACAAAGTCGCCCCATCCGTCCTTTGGGAGCTCGGAGCCGAAGTCATTGCCATCGGTGTTGATCCTGATGGCTACAACATCAATCGCGGATGCGGTTCCACCGATACGGATTACATGCGAAGCCAGGTCATCGCCCATCAGGCCGACATCGGCCTCGCACTCGACGGGGATGCGGACCGCATTTTGGTGTCGGATGAAAAGGGTGAACTGATTGACGGTGATCAGATTATGGCGCTGATTGCCAAGCGCTGGGCGGATACCGGTATGCTCGAAGGTGGTGGTGTGGTTGCGACGGTGATGTCGAACCTGGGGTTTGAAAATTACCTGACCTCTATCGGGCTTGAGACAATTCGTACACAGGTTGGTGATCGTTACGTGGTCGAGAAGATGCGTAGTGGTGGTTATAATCTGGGTGGGGAGCAATCCGGCCATGTGATCCTCCGGGACTATTCGACGACCGGCGATGGGCTGATAGCGGCCCTGCAAGTTCTGGCGGTCGTCGTTTCCGGTGACCGGCCCGCAAGCGTAGCCTGCCGACTATTTCAACCCCTGCCGCAGCTTTTGAAGAATGTTCGCATAGCAGGTGGTCAGCCACTCGAATCTGCCGAAGTCAAAGAAACCATCAAAGAAGGCGAAGCGCGGTTGGCAAATACCGGGCGGATACTTATTCGGAAATCCGGCACCGAGCCGCTGATCCGCGTGATGGCGGAAGGTGAGGATGAAGCGCTTGTTCTTGCGGTGGTCGATGATATCGCCGCTGCTGTCGAACGGGCATCCACACCATGAGCAATGGGCGTGTGTTGATCATCGCCGGGTCGGATTCAGGCGGTGGTGCCGGAATTCAGGCTGATATCAAAACCGTAACCGCGTTGGGCGGGTTCGCAATGACCGCGATTAGCGCCTTAACCGCGCAAAATACGGAAGGTGTCACCGCCATTCATGATGTGCCGCCGGACTTTGTGGTTGAGCAGATGCGCGTCGTGCTGGATGACATTGGTGCGGACTGCATCAAGATCGGCATGTTGCACCGCCCGGAAGTTATTGAGGCCGTGGCCAGTGCTTTGGATGAATACGCGCCGGATGTGCCGCTGGTGGTTGATACGGTTATGCTGGCGAAGGGTGGAGCGAAGTTACTGGTTGATGAAGCCGTCGATGCGCTCAAAGTTCATTTGATCTCGCGCGCCACACTGATCACGCCAAATATCCCGGAAGCCGAAGCGCTCAGCGATCAAACCATCACTTCGCCTGAAATGGCAGCTGAAGTCGGGCGTCAGTTACTCGGCATGGGCCCCGCTGCGGTGCTCATGAAGGGCGGGCATCTGGAGGGATCGCAAGTTGTTGATCAGCTTATTGAAGCTACTGGCGAGCAGGTTTTTGAAGGGGCTCGGATCGAGACGCGCCACACCCATGGAACGGGTTGTACTCTGGCTTCGGCTTGCGCCACAGGTATTGCACAGGGCATGGCGCTGGATGATGCAGTCGCGCGTGCGCGGGGCTATGTGTTCGAAGCCATCCGCACAGCCCCCGGTTATGGTCGCGGGCATGGGCCGCTAAATCACGGGCATACGATAAACACTGGGTTGCTCAACAATGAGACTTGATTCAACAATTTTATCACCAGCTGATGAGGAACTGCCGGCTGATATTGCAGAGGTTTGGGCGTATTGGGAGAGCATGCGTGGAGACAAGATGGCGCCAGTCTGGGGTGAGTTTCGTCTTGATAAGCTGAACCCGGCAGCTTTGCCATATTGTAATGTTGCCGATGTTGTTGCTGATGCTGGAGGGGCTAAAGATTTTGTCTTCCGTTTCTTTGGCACCAAGCGTTCCCAGATACAGGGAAGGGATTATACCGGCTGTTCGGTCTCGGAATTCATGCCAAGACATATTGGTGAAAAAATAGTGAATGAGTTCGAGATTGTAATCAATGAGCACCGTCCGATCCTGGTCATTACTGAAGCAAGAACGCTTACCGGGGAATTTTTGCGTTACGATTTTTTACGCCTTCCATTGAGTGCCGATGGCATGGTTGTTGATAAAATTCTCTCCTACAGCAGCGATGATAAACCCCTTCGCATTCTCCAGCAGGAACAGGGGATCGATACATACGATTACCCGGGCACTTACTGAAAGCGACATTCAGCGCTCTAAGGTGATGCAGACTGCATAAGTAATATCAGAAGACCGCGAGGGATTTTTCGCTATAATACGGGCGCAGGCCGATCATCGTTCTTATGAGGTGAGGCGCTAAATACATGATCAAGAAACTTCCCGCGTTTGTTGTTTCCATCCTGTTAATCACGGCTCCGTCGTTCACATCCGCTGGTTACGACGAGGGGATTGCTGCTTTTTCATCTGAAAACTTCGAGCTGGCATACAAGGAATTACTGCCCGCTGCCGAAGCCGGAGATGCCCGTGCCTATGGTGTGTTGGGCATGCTGATGAGTGCGGGTTTGGGAACTGAACGTTCTTTGGAAAAAGGCATTGGCTGGGTTCGGCGTGGTGTCGAAACGAACGATCCGGGGTCTCTGTTCGTCTATGGCAGCTGGCTTTACAATGGCAGTTTCGTCACCCGGGACCTGGCCCAAGGAACGGCCTTGCTACGAAGGTCTGCGAAGGCCGGTTTCGGCGACGCCCAGGCTGCGATGGGTAAGCTCTACATGATGGCATCCATAAGCGGATCCGACACGGCGATCACACCGGAAGAGGCGCTTCACTGGACGCAGGTTGCTGCAGAAGCCAATCATACGGAAGGCCTCTATTATATGGGGATGTTTTCGCTCACCGGAATGCTGGCACCTCAGGATCAGGGCATGGGGCGGAACTGGTTAATCAAAGCAGCGAGAAAGGGGCATTTTGAAGCGATCAAAAATCTTGCAAGTTCGTCACGGAAAACTGACCCGATCGAGTCTTATGCCTGGTATTTGATTGCCGCCCAGATCGATCAGGAATTTGCGAAGGGAAAAGCCGAAGACCTTGCTAAGACCCTGAACGCGGATCAAATTGCAACGGGGACAAAATGGGCCGACGCGTGGATCGCCGCAGACGGCAAGGAAACGGACTGGCCGGCGCCTTCACCAACGTCCGAAACGGCTTTGGCCGGTATGGTCGCCAAATCATGGCCATTACCCGGTATTAAAAGCGGACCGACTGCTCCGCATAAAGACTATGACGTCGGTGGTGTTGCGGTGGAGGATAAGGATTACAAAACAGCACTTGCCGCATTCCAGACAGCCGCCGCCGCAGGGGATCGCCGGGCGTTTGGTGATGTTGGTTGGATGTTGGCTGTTGGTCTTGGCGTCAGGCCCTCGCTCAGGGACGGATTGAACTGGGTCCGGCGTGGGATTGAGCTGGCCGACCCAGGTGCTCAGACCATATACGGCAATTGGCTCACGTCCGGACGCTTCGTCCCGCGTGACACAGAGGCGGGTCTTGATCTCCTTCGAAAGGCAGCGAAAGGCGGGTACCTTAAGGCCCAGGCCGGGCTCAGCGGCTTTTACGTATTAGCGGTGCTCGGTGGTCATAAATCTCCCTTGTCGAGCGATGAGGGTGTTCACTGGACAAAGCTGGCGGCGATGCGAAACGCACCAGACGCACTGAACGGAATGGGCTTCCTTTATTTGAATGGCCTTGGTGTCAGGCGTGATGTCGCCGCGGCGCGGAGATGGTTTCGAAAATCGGCTCTTCTGGGTGAAGTTACAGCCCTGACCAACTTGGGGCTGCAGGCCGCCGCTAATGAGCCTACCCTGGCCTATCAGTGGTTTCTCATTGCGTCGCGCAATGGTCATGATTACGCGAAAAATCAAGCCGATCAGATCATAAAGCGACTGAGCAAGGATCAGATCGCTGAAGCAGAGATGGCTGCCGATGACTGGAAATTGGCGATGGCGCGGCGGAAAGCAGCGGCGCGCAACGCACTGGAGGTCGCAATCCTTCGCGAGGCCATTGAAGCAGGTGGCAACAAAGCTGCGGTGAGCAAGCTTCGGTCCCTCGCCTCAAAAGGAAATACTCAAGCCCAGATTTTACTTGGTGACCTGCATATGACAGGGGACGGGGTCATTCACAATTATTCCATGGCTGTGACATGGTATCGCCAGGCTGCCGAAGCTGGTGATGCGGATGCGCAGTTCAAGTTATCGGGGATGTATCGCGATAACCTCGGTGTCCCTCGGTATATGGCAAAAGCCCGTGAATGGATGAAGCGCGCCGCTGAATCAGGGCACCCTATGGCCCGTCAGGATATGCGGGACCGGAGTATTGAACTTGCCCCCTATAAAGAGCCAGAGCCTGAAGAGGCAGATAAGAAGCCTGAAAGCAATTAAACCACTGGCCTGCTTGCTCCCGTATCATAACTTGGTCGCGACAGCTGGCGGGGTGTGCTCGCTGCGCCGGGCGACGATTTCACGGTGGGAAATGTAGCTTGCCGCGATCACAACAACTGCCCCACCCAGAATAACAAAGGGGTCTATTGCTTCGCCGAACAGGATGACACCAAGCAATGTCGCCCAGACGAGTTGCAAAAAACTGACGGGTTGAGTGACGGTGATTGGCGCCGCCTGAAAAGCGCGGGTCAGCGTGTAATGCCCGGCGGTTGCAAGCATCGCAGTCAGGGCGAGCCAGAGGATTTCATCAAAGGTTGGCTCCCGCCACTGATATATGGCGCCCGGCAGCAGTGCCAGTGTGCAGAATACTGACAACATTCCGACGATCATCGCGGGGCTTTCCTTGGCAGTAAGCTTTTTGGCGATGATAAAGGAAGTGGCAAATAATGGGGCGGCGGAGAGCTGTGCCATCTGGCCAAGATTAATGGCTTCAAATCCGGGTCTGAGGATGATCAAGGTTCCGATAAAGCCAACGATGATGCCGGCAATGCGTCGCATTCGAAGTTTTTCGCCCAGAAACAGGGCCGCGCCAATGGTCACGAAAATTGGTGCCAAATAGCCGATAGCGGTCACTTCGGAGATCGGGATGCGGGCCATCGCATAGAACCAAAGTGTCACCGCAATGCCATGAATGATGCCACGAAAAGTATAGAGCTTTAAGGTGCCACTGTCGGGAAGGCCCTGCCAGTTCCTGATGATCGCCGGGATGACGAGCAAAACGCCTATTGCATAGCGGATAAACGCCGCCTCTGGGGCAGGCATATCAGAACCAATATGGCGGATAACGCCAGTGACAGCAGCAAACAGAATTCCTGTGGCCGCCATCCATAGAATTCCTTGCCGGATTTTAGTGGCGCCTGAGGCAAGGGGTTGGGGCAATTTCGTTCCTAAATAAATTTTTTGGCAATTGTATCTAAAGAATCGTCAATCCGGCTTCGGGACCATTGTTCAGTATCTCTGCGATTTTAGCCATCCCGTGCTGAACATCATCTGCAGACTTTTTTCCGCCAACACAGATGCGCACCGCATGTGGTGCCGCATCGCGCCCGACCATGAAGGTTTCGCTGGTCAGTAAACTGATACCCTGACGGGCGGCTTCGGCATGAAAATCACTGGCCCGCCAAGGTGAAGGTAACTCAAGCCACAAATGCAATGCGTCCGGCGGGATATGGGCTGTGAACCCTTTGAGTGCTTCATATGCAAGGGTGGTGCGCTTTCTGATCTCGGCGCGCTGCAACTTAATCAACCCGTCACCTGTGCCGTCACTGATCCAGCGCCGGGCGATTTCTGACATCAGGGGCGCGGTCATCCAGTTGTTGATGCGGATGTTGGATCGCAAGGCGGAAATCTTTGTTTCCGGGGCCAGGATGTAGCCGACCCGCAAGCCACCCGCCATGCATTTTGACAGACTGCAAATGTAGAAGCTGCGTTCCGGGGCATAGCTGCTTAAAGGGGGGAGATGGTGGTCCAGTAATTGCCCCCAGATATCATCTTCAAGGATATAGAGGTCATGACGTCTCGCAACTTCGGCAATGGCTATGCGACGCTCAATGGGCATGGTGACCGTTGTTGGGTTTTGCAGTGTCGGCATCAGATAGACGGCCCGTGCCGCAGTATGCCGACAAATTTCGTCCAGCTCTTCCGGGATCATGCCATGCTCATCCATGGCGACGCCCTGCAATTGAAAGCCCAGTTGGTTGGCAAGATGAATGGTGCCGGGGTAGGTGAGGGTGTCTGACAGAATGATATCACCGGGCCGGGCGACGGTCAGCATGCTTTGCATGATGCCCTGTTGTGCGCCGTTGGTAAGGGCAATGCGGTCCGCAGTTGCAGTTAATCCGGATCGCGAAATCCAGCTCGCCCCAGCCTCCAGGTGTTCAGGGAAACCGGTTTTCGGCTGATATTCCAACAGCGCGCTTAATGAGCCGCTACTGGATATGTCGCTCAGTGTCGCTGCCAACAACTTTCCGGCATCTGCCGATGTCGGGGTTGCCAGGGAAAAGTCGAGGCTGTTTTTGCCGGAAATCTCGGAAGAGAGGAAAATGCCGGTTGGGCTGGCCGATACGCTTGGGCCTAACACATAGGTTCCGCGACCGACTTCACCACCAACCAGACCGCGCCGCGTTGCTTCTTGATATGCCCGCGTGATGGTGCCGAGCGTGACGCTCAGATCATAAGCGAGGTCTCGTTGCGGCGGAAGCTTGTCACCCGCTGCCAGTTCGCCATCGCTAATCGCCTCGCCGATAACGTCAGCTATGGCGAGATACTTGGGACCGCTTCGTTCGATAATGTCTGGAGTCCATATTGTCATGGTGACAATGTAATCATTGTATCTATAAAAAGTCAATAGTATAGATACAATCATTGGAAAACGGAGGGCAATACGATGCGTACACAAGGATATATCGATACATTTCACGAGACAATGACCCCGAATGCAGGACAATTTGTACCCCTGACCATTCTCGTCGGTATCTGGAATACACCGGTTGTCGTGCTCGTACTGATCTGCAAAACCCTGCACATGTGGCAAAAGCGGTTTGAGCAACGCCAGCAACTCGGCAGGCAGGATACCCGTTCCCTTCATGATATGGGTATGTCCCGTCAGGAAGCTGCCGGTGAAGCGGCAAAGCCTTTTTGGGTTGGCTGAGTCAGACAGGTTCGGAATTGTACCCCTTTAGGATGATGCAATGAGCGTATCTCTGGCGAAATCAAATGATAACGGAATCGCAGCCGCCTATATGGCGGCTGCGGTTGCCGTATTGATTTGGGGTGCAACACCTGCGGCCACCAAGATTGCGGTGACACATTTCGACCCTCTTATCGCCGCAGTCCTCAGGACGGTGATTGCGGGCATTATCATTTTTCCGGTTCTGATCTTCGGGCGGTTGGGGCGGCCAGGATCAGCCAAGGACTGGTTGATGGTCTCTGTTGCCGGGTTCTGCGGCTTTATCGGTTTTACAATTCTGTTCAGTTACGGGGTTGAGCGCACGTCTGGCTCTCACGCGGCTCTGATCAATGCGGGTATCCCTGTATTTACCGGGATATTTGGTGTGATCGCGGAGCGGCGGATTCCGGGGCGCTGGTGGTTTGTCGGCGTCGCGTTGGCGATTGTCGGGGAAACATTACTGATAACCTATCGCGGTGCTGGTGATGATGGCGTGACGCTGACAGGTGATCTGCTTTGCGTATTATCGTCAGCAAGTTCCGGGCTTTGTTATGTCGTTGGTGCGCATCTGGCCAAACGACTGGGTGCGGTGACAGTGACATTCTGGGCGATCAGTCTTTCAGCAGCACTGATGCTGCCTGTCCTGTTCTGGGTCGGTGGTGATGTCGACTGGAGTGCCGTTGCCATTGAGGGATGGAACGCGATTATCTACCTCGCAATCATTTCCTCGGTGCTTGGATTTGTGTGCTGGTATTGGGCGTTGGCGCGTGGTGGTGCGGTGCGGATGGGGACGGTGCAGTTCGCCATGCCTTTGATCAGTCTTTCACTGGCCGTTGGATTTCTTGGTGAAGTTTTGACGCTGCCTTTGGTATTGTCGGCGATGATCATCGTTGCGGGAATTGCGGTTGCCCGTCGGGGTTAGAAGTAAGTTTTAAACTAGGGAGAAGCTGAAATGCAGACAATTACACGGGATGATCTGGAGACAGCGGCGGAAACCGTCTATCGCCACATGACACCAACTGCACAGATTCACTGGCCGCTGCTCTCAGCGCGCACGGGGGCTGAGGTTTGGGTCAAACACGAAAACCAGACGCCTATTGGCGCCTTTAAAATCCGCGGCGGTTTGAATTATATGACCAATCTGATGGCGGATCAGCCAGGTTGCCCCGGCGTCATATCGGCAACGCGTGGCAATCACGGGCAAAGCGTTGCACTGGCCTGCTCCAAGGTCGGTCTTAAATCAACGATCCTCGTTCCCTTTGGCAACAACCCGGAAAAGAACGAGGCGATGAAGGCCTATGGTGCCGATCTGATCGAGCATGGCGACGACTTCGAAGAAGCTAAAAATTATGCCATTGGCCTTAGCGAAGAACGTGGATTACACATGATTCCGTCCTTTCATCCCTGGCTGGCGACGGGCGTCGGTACCTATGCCCTGGAGTTTTTCTCTAATGTTCCCGATCTCGATACGGTTTATGTTCCAATCGGTCAGGGCTCGGGGATCACGGGTGTCATCTCCGCCCGCGATGCGCTCGGCCTGAAAACCAACATCGTCGGCGTGGTCCCGGAAAATGCCGCTACTTACGCCTTGTCGTTCAAGGCGGGGAAAGCAACCCCGACCAATTCCGCAGATACGCTGGCCGACGGCATGGCGTGCCGGGTGCCGGTACAGGATTCACTTGATGTTGTGCTGAAAGGTGCTGCACGCATCATCACGCTCAGCGAAGACGAAATCCTGCAAGCCATGAAGTTCTATTTCACCGATACTCACAACACCAGCGAAGGAGCCGGTGCGGCTCCGCTGGCCGGGTTGATCAAGGAACGCGATCAGATGAGCGGCAAAAAAGTCGGGCTTATTCTGTCGGGTGGCAATGCGGATAAGGAGTTGTTTGGTCGGGCATTGGCGGGTGTTTGACGTTTTGAGCGAGGCATATGATTTTTAGTCGTACCTATTGGGTTGATACAAATCACTGGCCAATCCCTGAGACCAGTGAAACGCAAGTCAGATAACTTTTAATAAGTTATGGGCCATGTTAGAATAACTCAAGATTGTTACGGTGAATTTTACTAAAGCCAGACTTGCGTGTGGGGCATTCGAAACGATCACGTGCCGATACCCATATTGGTCAAGTTTTAGATTGGATGGTACATGTCCCCAACAAATAGTCTTGGCCAGAAGCCGCTTGTTTATGCTGTTGGGGGATCACATTCTCAAAAGCAGGAACTTGCCCAAAATCTGAAAACTTTGTTCAGCGGCAAATTATTTGATAGTGAATTCAATTTTATGACGGGCCTTTCATCGGAAACACCGGCTGCGGTGATTATCGATGAAGTTCTGCCGCCAAAAGGTGGAGCAGGTTTGATCGCAAAATTGCGAAAATTTACCAAATCGAGTTCTATTCCCGCTGTTTTCACCGCCGACGGCAAACATGCCGAAATCATCGCAGAAGCAACATCGTACAAGAATGTATACCTTGTTGAGCGACCGTTCGATCGCAGCACTTTATTAACCGCATTATCTAATGCGATTAATGGAGCAGAGGAAGCCAAATGGGATGATATTGAACCCACCCAGCAGGCTGCGCTTAAAAACACCTTAAGTTCCTTCAACTCCATCGCTGATCTGATCCAGGAAGGCAAACCCATACCCTATGATGATGTGCGCAACAGTTGCACACCACTGGTGGAGGCTGTTCAGAACAATAACTATAAAGAAATCCTGTCAGGCGTATCCGGTCACGATAATTACACTTACGTCCATTCGCTCAGGGTGGCTACATTTTTGAGTCTGTTTGGAAATGTATTGGGTATCAAGGGTGATGATTTGATGACCCTTTCTACGGGCGGGTTGCTGCACGACGTTGGAAAAATGCATATCCCTCACGAAGTCCTGAATAAACCTGGCAAGCTCAGTGAAGAAGAATTCGCGATCATGAAATCACATGTAAATTGTACAGTGGATTTTCTGGAAGAGTCTGAACTCCCCAAAGGTGTCTTGATCGTCGCCGGACAACATCACGAAAAGTTGGACGGCACCGGATATCCCCATGGCATCGAAGGCCGCAAACTTAACGAACTCGCGCGAATGGCCTCGATTATTGATATCTTCAGCGCGATCACTGATCGTCGAGTCTACAAAGAACCGGTTCCGCCTGAGCAGGCCTTAAAAATTATGACCAACATGAAAGACCAGCTTGATCAAAAATTTCTTTCCGTGTTTCGGGAAATGCTTCTCGACGCAGCTTCTCAATAAGTTTTGAATGACGCCGCTAAGGTGCCACAGAACGGCTGCGGCAACCCCAGACATGACCGGCTTTGAACAGTGCGGTATTGATTTGACAATTCCCTGGCGGGTTTGGTGTGCAATGACAGACAATAATTCTACGTAATCAAGGAATAGAGATGACCGAAGAAATTTTCAGAGATGACGCTTACGTCAGGACATGTGAAGCCCGGGTGGTTTCCGTTGATGATGACGGTATTGAGTTTGACCGGACCGTATTTTACGCGACTGGCGGTGGGCAGCCCGGTGACGTTGGTGTTATGCGCCTTCAGGGTGGTCAGGATGCGCGCATTGTCGATACCCGCAAAAGCCGCGAATCCGGGCGGCATTTCCATGTTCTGGAAGAAGGCGCGGCGCTACCCGCTGTTGGTGATACTGTTTCGCTTGAGATCGACTGGGCGAACCGCCACAAGCTGATGCGAATGCACACGGCCTTGCATCTTTTATGCTCCATTGTTGAGGGTGGCGTCACCGGCGGGCAGATTGGTGTGGCAAAAAGCCGCCTTGACTTCGATTTGCAGGACACGGCGCTGGATAAGGAAGCGATCAGCGCCGAACTGAACCGCCTTGTTGAAGAAGACCGTCCGCTGTCATCAACCTGGATCACGGATGAAGAAATGGCGGCAAAACCTGAAATGGTTCGCACCATGTCGGTCAAGCCACCGAGTGGGGCCGGCAAGGTGCGCCTGATGGAAATTGAAGGTGTCGATTTGCAACCCTGCGGTGGCACCCATGTCGCGCGTACGGGAGAGATTGGCCCGCTGCGCGTTGGCAAAATCGAAAATAAAGGTAAACATAACCGGCGGATTAATATCCATCTGGTCGAAGATTAATTTTAAGGAATTTAAATCAAATGAGTACAAATAGTTATAAGATTGCAGTTGTTCCAGGTGATGGTATTGGCTGGGAAGTGGTCCCGGAGGCGGTGCGCGTTCTGGAGGCCGTCGCGCGCAAACATGATCTGTCTTTTCAGTTCGATGAAAAAGACTGGAGCTGCGAGCGGTTTCATAAAGTTGGCTCGATGATGCCGGAAGATGGCCTCGATCAGATCAGAAATCACGATTCAATCCTGCTCGGTGCCGTCGGGTTCCCGGGCGTGCCGGATCACATCTCGCTTTGGGGATTGCTGATACCGATCCGCCGCGAATTCGAGCAATACGTCAACATCCGTCCGGTTCGTCTGTTTGAGGGGATGCCCTGTCCATTGGTCGGGCGCGAGCCGGGCGACATTGATTTCTGGATCGTGCGTGAAAATAACGAAGGCGAATATTCTGAAATCGGTGGGCGAATGTATAAAGGCACGGATCAGGAATTTGCTGTTCAGCAAAGCATCTTCACGCGCCGCGGTACGGACCGGATTATGCGTTATGCGTTCGAACTGGCCAAAACCCGCGATCGCAAGCATGTGACATCGGCAACCAAGTCCAACGGCATCATCCATTCCATGCCCTATTGGGACGAGCGCTTTGAAGAGGTGTCGAAGGATTACCCAGACTGCACCACAGACAAGTTCCACATCGATATTCTGACGGCGCATTTCGTGCGAAACCCGGACTGGTTCGACGTGGTTGTCGGCTCCAACCTGTTTGGCGATATCCTTTCTGATCTTGGCCCGGCGGTGACCGGTACCATCGGTATTGCGCCCGGCGGTAACGTTAACCCGGAACGTGATCATCCGTCCTGTTTCGAGCCCGTCCACGGCTCCGCCCCCGATATCGCAGGTAAAGGCATCGCCAACCCCATCGGTCAGATCTGGTCGGCGGCGATGATGCTTGAGCATCTGGGTGAAGTAACAGCGGCAAAAGAAATAGAGCGGGCCATTGAAAATGTTATCCGCGATGGCTCTGTCCTGACGCCGGATATGGGTGGCACGGCCAATACACAGGAGCTTGGAAAAGCGATTGAGGGGGCGTTATGAGCATGCAGCTGATCTATCAGATCGACGCCTTTACCGACACAGTTTTTGGCGGCAATCCGGCGGCGGTTTGCCCGCTGGAAGACTGGCTTGCTGACGATGTCATGCAAACAGTAGCGGCAGAGAACAACCTGTCGGAAACCGCGTTCTTTGCACCGGTTGAAGGTGCTGACGAAGGGATCTTCGATCTCCGCTGGTTTACACCGACAGCCGAAGTTGATCTTTGCGGTCATGCAACTTTGGCCAGCGCGCATCTGATTCTAAGTCGCCTGCTGCCGGATAGGGACGGGGTTTCCTTTGACACGAAAAGCGGGCGACTGGAGGTGTCTCGCGACGGGGAGCGACTTGTTCTCGATTTTCCGGCCCGCCCGGCGTCGCCTTTTCCCGTCCCAACTGGTTTTGCCGATGCCATTGGCGAGGAGCCTGTGGAATTTCTGTGCGCGACCAAAAACATGGCTGTTTATGAAGATGTGGAAACGGTGCGGAACATGACGCCGGACCTTGGTTTCATTGTTGGTCTTGGTCGCGACGGTCTGATCATTACGGCCCCCGGCGATGATTGTGATTTTGTCTCCCGCTACTTCGCACCGCACGTCGGAATTGATGAAGACCCTGTGACCGGATCAGCCCATTGTACGCTCATTCCTTATTGGGCGGAACGGCTAGGGAAAGCCAAGCTTCATGCGCGCCAGATTTCTGAACGCGGTGGCGAGCTTTATTGTGAACTTCGCGGCGATCGTGCACGCATGGCGGGCCAGGCGGTTCTATATATGGAAGGGTCCATCATCCTGCCATGAACGACGGCCTGACAATCTACCCTGCTAAGACGGAACAGGATCTGGATACCGTTCGCGAGTTGTTTCGCGAATATCAGGACTGGCTCGGGGTGGATTTATGCTTTCAGGGTTTTGAGGATGAACTCGCCTCCTTGCCTGGAAAGTACGCGCCGCCGCATGGGGGGGTGTATCTGGTGCGCGATGACGAGGCGGAAGAGATCGCCGCCTGCGTGGCGTACCGGCCGGCTGAAAACGGACGCGCAGAAATGAAGCGCCTTTATGTTCGTGATAAATGGCGCGGATATGGTCTTGGGCGGGAACTCGCCAACCTTTGCCTGAGTGAGGCGAAAGGCTCGGGATATTCGCATATGTGTCTCGATACTCTCGGGCATTTGGATGCCGCCATACAGCTCTATGCTTCTATGGGGTTTCGTGAAATAGAAGCCTATTACGAAAACCCGCTGGATGGTGTAAGATATATGGAAATCGATTTGGCAAAATAATGGCGTTTTGTCTGATTCTATAAGCTGCCATCAAATCAACAATTTTTGTGATTAAACTTGCCTTAAGAGTTTTTCTGGTAGGTACTATGTTATGCTTCGTTTGGCATCTTAGGTTCGGTTGGAATTTTTTGGGTATGAGCATGAAACGAGTTTCTGTCCTCATCGTTCTGTTTTTTCTGGCACCGATGTTCATTATGAGCGCGGTTGCTGAATCGCTGAGCAAAAAGCGGACATATGGCCTGCGCAAAAAAGGCTCCTCACATGTTCAGATGCGATCCATGATGGTGCCTGTTCAAACCTCGAAAAAAAGCAAACGCGGAAAGACGGCCGCTGTAACGGTAATTATGACGGTTGCTAACGGAAAGAATGTCGGCAAGGTTTGCAACAATGCGCCGCGTATCAACGATTCGTTGATGGGGGCATGGTACAAAAGACCGATTGCCCGGGGCTATCTGTATGACCGGAAAAAACACAAAGGCCGGACAAATATCAATTACAAAAGAACGCCTGCGCAAAAAGCCGAAGACAAACGTTTGCTGAAAATCATCAACAAGGCCATTGGATCCAAAGAAGTCATTCAGATTATGGTGCTGAGTGGCATTATGAAGATGGGCGGTGGGGCCGTTTCGAAATTGCCATTTTCCAGCAAAAACGGCTGCGATGAGCTGCATTAGTCGTTTTATGGCGCGAAACAGACCCTGAAACCTGCCTGAATGTCGCAATATGCCGGTTTTCCCTCTGCCGGATTGTGATTATTTGTTGCTATTTGTTAACCAATCATTAGTATTTGACCCCATGCTCCGCTACAATACCTAGTAGGAGCCACGATATTTGGTATTCGTCTCCGTTGTCGGTCCTAGCTTGGGTGTCGATACGTGGGATCAGGGGGATTAAAGGGATATTGCCGTGATTGGGCCGATTAAGCGCATCACCTTCGCTGCTCTATTCGCCGTAACGCTCGGCGGGTGTTCTATGTTTCAAAGTGATCTGTTCAACGATTCGTTCTGGGCCGGTAGCCCACTTGGCGTGAACAATGAAGCCGAGCTCGGTGTTGCGGAACTTGCGAAGGGGAATTACGTCACGGCGGAAGCGCATTTCAAACGTGCGCTCAGGTCCAATGCCAGAGATATCGATGCCTTGATTGGTGCCGGGATTTTGTATCAGAACACCGGCCAGACGACGAAAGCGCGCCAGATGTATGAAGCTGTGCTCGCCCTGCGCCCGGATGATTCGCACCAGTTTGTTGTCTGGAATGACATCACCACACGCCCCGCCGCACAAATTGCCAGCGTCAACCTGTCGCTTCTTGAAAGTGGCGGTGCGGTGAAATCCAATGGCGGGCAAATGCCCGCTGCGGGCACTCAGAAAAGCCCGATCAATATGGCAAACCCGGTTGCGGTGCCAACGGCTCCGGTCACCGGCGCGCCCACCACATCAGCAATGCTGGGCCGGGCTGCTACCGCTGCGGCCCCTAGTATGACCGGGCCCGGTTCGGAAGTCGGGACCTTCACAGGTACTGATGCCAGTGTGATTGCCCGGTTCGCAACATTGCGAGCCTTGCGCGATCAGGGACTGATTACCCAAGGCGAGTTTGGGCAACGCCGCCAGACAAATGTCGGGGCTATGCTGCCGCTGACCTCGCCACCACCAGCCGCCGGGCTGGAGCGCCCCGTGCCATCGACGGAACAGATTTCCGGTCGCCTTCGCGCCATTGGCCGCGCCCTTGAAATGCGCGCCATCTCTGTTTCTCAGCATGCGGCTGAGCGGTCCATGATACTGGATGCCCTGATGCCATCGGCTCCTGTTGTTGTTGCCAATCCGGGCAGACCACCGCATGGCCTGATGGAAGCGGCGGACGCCGTGCGCCGGCTTGAGCAGCTTAAAAAGAGCGGTTATATCGGCACAGATGAATATTCCCGTGAACGTCAGGCAATTGAATTGGCCATGCGCCCATCGGCCGGGTCCGGGATGGCTGCAAAAGCTGGTGCGCCAATGGCGTCTCCTGCTGGCAAGGTCACCAAGCTTGAAAAAAAGGTCATGAAAAGTGGGCCGCAACCGGCGGTCCATCTGGCCTCCTATCGCTCGAAGAAGCAGGCCGAACGGGGCTGGGCGCAAATTCGCCGCGCACACCGTGGCCTGGTTGGCGAACTGGATCACGCCGTCAGCCGCGTGAAGCTGAAAAAAGGGACCTATTACCGCCTGAAGGCCGGTCCGCTTCCAAGTGCTTCGGATGCGAAAGATATGTGCAAGAAGCTGAAACGCCGCCGCCAGTTCTGCGAACCCAGTACAATGAACGCGGGTTGATCGGCCTCGTTCTCGAAAGGCCGTCCTGGCGGGCACGTTCCCGCTGGGGTGTCGAGAATGATATCCGTTACCCCGGGCGTCGGCCCGTTATCTAAAGTGAGCGTGACGGGTTTCATGGGCAATGTCGGGTTTTCAGGGTGTGCTCATACGTTTGGGTGCCGTCGGGGAAAACTTCTCAAGTTGGCCCAAAGGAGGCGTTTACCGTCTTAATGTTATCGTCCTATTACCCGATCCGGCGGCAGTTTAATTGTAACCACCGTACCCATCCCGATTTCACTTTCTAGATCTAAAGTTCCGCCATGTAACTCAATCAATTGCCTTGATAGTGACAGGCCCAAGCCTGTTCCTTCATGTGATATATGCGCATTTGTACGCGCTTGCCCAAATGGCTCCAGAACAACTGGAATATGTTCCGGGGCGATACCAACTCCGTTATCCCTTACAACAATTGAAACACCGAGGTCTGAATTATGGTCGATCGATACTGTGATGCTTCCACCTACGTCATTATATTTCACGGCGTTCGCGAGCGGATTCAGCACAATTTGCTTCAGAACCCGCTCATCGCCCCGCACCATTATCGGTTCATTGGGCGGCTGATATTCAAATGATATTGTAGCGGCTTCCTTCCTACCCTTGATCATCCTCAAACAATAATTAAGCAATTCATCAATATTGACCTCACTCTCATAGAGACTGAGTTGGCCAGCTTCAATCTTCGACAAATCAAGCACATCATTTATGAGGTGTAACAGATGGTGGCCTGAATTGTGAATGTCCCCGATATATTCTTGGTATTTTTCGTTTTCGATCGCCCCAAGCGTCTCCTCATATATAAATTCGGAAAAACCAATTATCGCATTAAGTGGCGTTCGTAATTCATGGCTCATGCTTGCCAGGAAATCCGTTTTTGCCTGATTGGCCTGCTCTGCGTTAACCAACGCCTCTCGAAGGTTTTCATCCGCCAATTTCTGTTCCGTAATGTCGTTGAATACACCCACCAAACCGCCTTCGGCAGTGGGGGCGCGGAACATCCGTATCGACCGATCACCAACTTTGTCTTCGACAATGGACATTTCGGGTTTCCGAAAATCGTCAATTCGTTTTCGAATTAGCTGTTCTGTGTCTCCCGGGCCATAATCGCCGCGCTCCGCACGGTAGCGAACTATTGGGGCTATAGACTCTCCTACGGAAACTAAATCCCGGGGAATTTTGTACATTTCCCAAAAACTGGGACTCACGACCTCAACCATCAAATCATTACTGAACATGAGAAGTCCGCCTGTCATAAATTCAAGGGCGGTGTGAAACCGGGATTCGCTTTGAGCCAAATTGAATTCAATTGCTTTGTATCGCGTGACGTCCTGAATTGCAGAACAGAGAAGAGAAGTCTTGCCGTCCCTTCCTACAATTGGAATCTTTGTGATCGTGATATAATGGTGGTTACCATCTGGTCTATGCTTGTCCTTCGTTTCCCGGAAACTAATTTCCTGCTTTTCCCACGCCTCTTGTTCGACCTTTCTCCTGGCGTCAATTTCCTCATCAAGATCGCCAGAAATCGCGTCGGTGGTTTGTCCCAAAGCTTCGTTTTCCGTTAATCCCCACCATTTCAGAACTTCCCGGTTTGCCAACACGACCTTTCCGTCTTGGTCTTTAAGATGGATTCCAATGGGGATGTTGTCGAAAATGGCTTTGAACCGATCATAGTCGAGGTCCAGCTCAGGTCTTTCATCAAGATTTCGGGAAACGTCTTGCGTCGATGAAAGTTGGGCTTCCAGGGATTCAAGTTCATCAACCAGTTCGGTCTTCGTTTTACGAAGCCGCTTTTGTCGAAGATCATGATTTCCTGAAGTTAGTTTGCTGTCATTTTGATCAGACACACAGGTCTCATTACACATCAAGTCGTCCAGTTTTATTTTGCCATTTCACCGTGCGTCGTCGGTATGTCTAGTTGATAAACTTAATGTTATCAAATGTTTAAAAACATTCTGGCGGATTTTAGGGATAGAGGGAGCATTTTCGAAGCTCAATTGAATATCCACTTATGCGATCATCTCAATTGATCGACGACCCCGTTTATCTTCTGCTATGAAGCGGTAGGGCAGACGTTTATCGCAGAAAACCCAAGTTGCCAAGTTTGACTTCCAGTTTTCGGGGAAAAGCGGACGTTAATTGTCGCTGGTGAAAATTTCTCAAGGTGACCCGGTTCGGACGTTTGGGCCGCGATCATTTGGCATCTGCCTCGCTGGAGTAGGGAGGTTAACCCTGCGTTCCGGTTTTCGCAGAGATATCGCCGAATACTCCCCATCTGATCAGCAACTCACCAATGTCTTCCGGAAAATCCTTATGCTTATGGATGACCGAGACGGTGTTTGGGAGGTCGGTAAATTGTCCGTCGTTCGCTTCATAACTGGTCAGCAACACGATGCGGGTATCGCGCAATTTATCAACGGCAGAAAATACTTTGCTGAGTTCGCGCCCGCTGAACGGCACCATGTCATGATTGATGAAAACAACATCCGGCAAAATATCCACTGCGACCGATAATGCCTCAATACAGTCATAGGCACGTATGACGCGAAAACCACATGCGAGCAATTCTTTTACCACCAGTTTTCGTTGCAGCCCTGCCGGCATCACCAAGAGCATGTTGATATCGCGGAGCTGCTGGTTGCTGAACGTTTTTACATGGCCTGTCGGCAGGGCGTTGAGTAGAGCTTGCGGGGCTTCTTGAGCGATTGACTCGTTCGTCGCAATCAAATCCACCATCAACTCCAGATAAACCCGGATATCGCCAATGTTATTCTTGCCTATGCCACTAGCGTTTAGCAGATAGTCCTCCAGCATATGGGCGACACGGCCAGTTATAGGAAACCCGAACGTTGACCCTTGGCCTTTGATGTTATGGATTTCGCGTTGGATACTCTGCAAATACTCTTCCGCGTTGCCTTCGCCGTCTTCAAGCTGGGCTATTTTTGCCTCTATGTCCTCAAGTTGATCCCCGGCATATTCGACAAACTCCAAGCTCAATCGAGCTACAATGCCATAATCATCGCCATCTGAATCAAGCATGAGGTAATCACCCGAAGTACCAGAACTTGTGTCAAAACTCTTGATGATCATACACAAAAGGTACCGTGATAGAAATGGTTTCCCTTCCACAGCCGTCGACCAGCTGTGTCTCCTCCTGGCTATAAAGAGACCTTCGAAACCGAACTGAAATACGTCCGGTTCCGTGCGCTAAACGGACATTTCGCGATCAAGGTTCCGTTCTCAGGCGGCAAAAGCTTTTCGAATTGCCCCCGCGCCAATCTCTACGCTTTGACCAGTTTCCAGGGTTGGACAACCTGACTTGATCCAAGAGAGAGGGGGCCGTTTTCTTTATCCATTTTCATCCCAATTCTTGATATCAACTGTGATTGAACAATCGTTCGATCCGCATTCCGTAATCAGCGAGAAACAGACCTCCAAGAGGAGATTAATGCGAATTCGTCTTTCGCACCCGAGAGACAGCGCAATCAGAGCCTTAGCAGCACCAAACTGCGCTGAGAATAGTCACACAATAGCTTTAGTTAGCGAGGCTATTAGAGACGTTATTAAATTTGTTTCCGATGTCGGAGCCGAGCAACGTAACGCCCGCAATAATCACCACAGCGATGAGTGCTGCGATCAAGCCGTATTCAATTGCCGTTGCCCCGTTGCGGTCGTAACGCAGTTTGTTGATGACTTCAAAAATAATCATTCTCATCTCAGAAATCTCCTATTAGACATCAAATTAACTACCATATTAGTGGCCCAAATACGCGACACAAATCGTGTCTGACTTATCGAGTTATTACTGCACACATTTAACAGAGGCGATGGCCGCAGTCCGCAAGCCTTGCATCAATTGTCCCTGCTGATAAATGATAATAGTAAGCAATGCAAAGAACGTGACAATGCACGCGAGCCCCATCACGTTCTCACTGATGTCACGTTTTCCTACCGGCAAAAAGCCCAGCAGTTTAGACTGTTCCGATTGATTTTGCTCTTCAACCATAACATATCCTCCGAATTTCAAAATTGTTCCACTGGCCGCACGATGCCAAAAACTCGAGCGCCAGCTTTCGACAATATGATAACATCTGGCCGAAATTTTGTGAAGCAACAGTCGGTATTCCTCCGACAGCATCGCGATGACCGCTTATGAATATCCGAATTCAAATTTTCGTTCCCGGGCGCTAAGCGGACGTAAATATGGAAGCCCAATGAGGTCTGTTGATGACCCAAAGCGGAAGTTCCAACGCTGGAAATATGGTCAAATTATAAAGCCGATAACTGATACATCGTCCCTACGGTTTCCATCACCTTGATAGTCAAGAAGGGCTTGGAAAATAGCTCCTTTTTGTTCGGACATAGGTTCGTCCTGGATGCTCAGAAGCAGTTCCTTGAAACGTTTCTTGCCTAACATCCGGTTCCTTTCTCCACCGACCTGATCGAGCAGCCCGTCAGTAGTCATGTAGAAGCTTTGTCCGGGTCGTAAGTCCACCTTGTTTTCTTCATACTCCTGCGTGTATGAAATACCCCTATAGCCCATGCCTTTCTTCGTTCCTTTAACTGTGGAAATTTTCCCTCCGTCGATAATGAACAAGTCAAACCGAGCACCGACGAACGTTATCTGCGGCTCTTCGGGGACAAAATAACACGCACCCAGTTCAATGCCATCATCTGAATCGCCGCCTTCATAATGCTGGCCCAGAGCAGTCTGGATATATTGGTGCACACCCAAGATCAGGCTCCCAACATTGCCACCTTCGACCTCGCTCATGGCCCTTTCCAGGGCCCCAATAGTGATCAATGTCATGAAGGCGCCGGGGACTCCGTGGCCGGTGCAATCCCCCAGCATGATAAGGCAACCGTTTCCCCATGCCCCATGCCAGTAAATATCGCCGCCAACAACGTCGCGAGGTTCCCACAGAATAAAATGGTCTTGTAGAACGGAAGATAAAATACCTTCATCCGGCAAAATGGAACGCTGGATACGACTGGCGTAATCGATGCTGCTCGAGATAATTTCGTATGCGCCGCGAAGCTCTTTTTCTGCAAGTTTTCTCGCCGTGACATCGACGGCAACCGTAACGGTGTGATGGTCAGGAGTGAGCGTGCGGGAGAGATGGAAATACCGACCATCCGGTGAACGATCTTCGTAAGTTACCAAACTGTCAGGGTGAAAAGATTCGATGCGCTCCTTGAGAATTTCTTCAGGCTTCCCTTTGCCGCTAAGCAAGCCTCGGGAAATTTCCGAATTGAGGATTTCACGCATAGAGGCACCGGGGGAAATCAATTCATCCGGATCGCCAAAGAATTCCTTGTATGTGTCATTTACTGCGGTCACCCGAAGGTCTGAGTCAACGACGATCATGGCTCCCGGCATGTATTCCATGGCCATTCGTAATTGAGCTTCTTTGGCGGCAATCTTTTCTTCCGCCTTTTTCCGTTCGGTAATATCAGTATAAGTCGTCACCATTCCTTGATTATCCGGCAACGGATTACCATGAACTTCAATAATTATTCCGTCTGGGCGAGTTCTCTCAAAATGATGGGCTTCGAATTTTCGCGATAGGTCCATGCGTTGCTGAACTTGTTCCTCAATATCGCCATCACCATATTCTCCGCGATTTGCGTTATAACGGAAAAATATCTCCAAACTTGTTATTTCGCTGAAAATTTCTTCTGGAAACTCCAATAACTCTTTGAATTTGGAATTGACTGATATGACATTCAACTCACCATCGATCATGGTTATGCCCTGATCCATGGTTTCAAGGGTGGTCTCTAATACGGCTTTCTGTTGGGTAATTTTCTCTTCGGCTTTCTTACGCGCGATAACACTACCCAGTTGTCGGCAGATATTTGCTACGATGTCGAGCGTTGTTTTGTCTGGTTCGACAGCTTCTTTTGCAAAAAATTCCAGCACCGCGAAAGTTCTACCTTCAATCTTAACTGGAAAGGCAAAGCCAGCTTTGACGCCGATGTTTTTCGCCAGCTTGGCCCTCGGAAAGTTGGGGTCCTTGGTAACATCAATGATCCATGCAGGTTTACTGGACTGGCTAACGCGACCGGGCAATCCTTCGCCAGATCGGAACTTCGTCTTTACTGTCACCTCTTTAAAAACTTCGAAGGCAGCGGGGTCGCTCAAATGAAAAACCAAAGATGACTTTAACACATACTCGTCATCGGGTTGGTACAGATAGGCATGGCCCACTGGCCATCCAGCGTATTCGCAAATTTCATCAAGACAGGCTTGGAGAGAGCTTTCAATAGTTGCCGCCTCACTTACCATCTCGGAAATACGGTGCAGTAATTCGATAAAGTGCCGTTGGCTGGCGTTCTTTTCTTCGGCCTCTTTGAGCTTGGTGATATCTGTTCGTATAGAGACATACTGGAAAGGCTTTCCCTGCTCATTCAAGAACGGAATGATACTTGCGCTGACCCAATAGTAATCCCCGTCTTTCTTCCGGTTCTTGATTTCTCCATGCCAAGCATTGCCGCTTGCGATGGCCCTCCACATTTCGACATACAGTTCATCCGGGTGTTCCTCGGATTTCAGAATGCGGTGATTCTGGCCAAGTAATTCCTTGCGGCTGAAACCGCTGATTTCGCAGAACTTGTCGTTGACGTAGGTAATATTCCCTTTGATGTCGGTAATGCTGACGATGGCGTGCTGGTCGAGGGCGAATTTCAGAAATTCTAATTCCCTCTTTTGCATATCCAAATTGATGTTTGAAGTATCAATCATTGTAGCTAGCCATCCCGCCTTGCATAGCCTGAACGACAGCATTCCCTAAAGCAGGTTCCTCGTCAATGTGATCTGTTGTTAATGTCCGTTTTTGGCTAATCTTGGAAGTTCCGACGCCTATCGATTTATGTCTGTTTCTGTGCGCAAAGCAGACGTGAAAATGGAAGCTCCATCGAGTCTGTTAATGACCCAAGGCGGACATTTGATCGGTCAAGCGGTTCGACAGGATCGCACTAAAGTCTATGGATTTCTATACCGGTCTAACCGGCCACAATGTACAGTATAAAACCGTTAGCTCCCATCCTCGTTGGTGCTGTGGCACGGTGGTTTCCTCGTCCGTTCCGGCGGAAACTTGGCGGTGACCGTTGTACCTTCGTCCTTTTTGCTCTCGATCTCCAGCGTGCCGCCGTGCAACTCCATAAGGGATTTCGTCATGGCTAGGCCGAGGCCTGCGCCCTCGTGGGCGTGGGTATGGCCATCGCGAACCTGACCGAACTTTTCAAGGGCCATCTGGATGTCATCTTTGCCGATGCCGATTCCGGTATCGCGGATCACTAACGCCAACCCCCCGGTGCCGCTGACCTCGCCGGTCACCGTGACCCGGCCGCCCTCGGGCGAGAATTTAATGGCATTGCCGAGGAGGTTCAGGAGAATTTGCTTCATCCGCAACGGATCGGCATAAAGCAATGGAAGGTCCGCCGCCATTTCGAACGTTAGAGTGAGCCCCGCATCTTTAGCCCGACCGCTCATCATGGTTTCGCAGGCGGCGGCCGTTTTCGCTAAATCCATCTCTTCTTCCTCAATGTCGAGTTCTCCGGCCTCAACCTTCGACAGATCTAGTATGTCAGCAATAATTCCCAACAAATGCTCACCCGAATCTTTGATGTCGTTGGCGTATTCCATATACTTGCTTTCGAGAGGCCCGAACATTCCCTCTTTGATTATATCCGAAAAGCCAATGATGGCATTCAACGGTGTGCGCAACTCGTGGCTCATGTTGGCCAGAAACTCGGATTTGGTTTGGTTCGCTGCTTCGGCTTCCTTAATTGCCACGTGCAAATCGCGGGTACGCGCTTTGACCCGTTTTTCCAGTTCCTGGTTGAGGTTCCTAATTTCCTGTTCCACGTGCTTGCGACCCGTAATGTCAAAAATCCAGTTTATAATGGACTCTTGGCCTTCGTACTCAATGAGACGCCTGTTCATGAGACACCACCATCTCGTGCCGTCGGGGCGTATCCTTTCAATTTCCGCTTCGCGGACGAAATCATGTCCGGTGTTCGATCTCAACCAGTCAAAATCCGCAGGGTTCGCAAAAGTTGTTCTAGGATCACCTTTCAAAAAGTCCTCCACCGAAAGATATCCAAACATCTCAGCTATCGCTCGGTTCGTATAAACTCTCTTGTTGGTCTTGAGCGATACGATGACTATGCCGGCCGGACTGGTTTCAAATATTTTGCGTAGACGGTCTTCGCTTTGCCGAACTGTTTCGCTATCACGCACCTTCCCCTCGGCCTGCCTCAATTTTGTGATGTCCATAAAAGTGACTGCGGTGCCACCCTCAGGTGTACGGGATTCTAAAATCTGGTAATAATTGCCATCGCTGTACTGGCGGATGACCGGGGTGCCGGGATTATAATGCTGCTCAAGACGTTCGCGGATGAACTCCTCCTTCCGGCCGTCGGCCTCGACCGGCCAGCCCCTATCGACGCTGTCACGTAGAATATCCTCGAAAGTCATTCTTTCATTCAGGTACCCCTGAGCTTGTGGATTGATAAGTCGGTACACATCGTTGATGGTGACGAGCCGGTCATCGGCATCAAATAGCAGGAAACCTTCCTGCAGGCTCGCGATAGCACCGCGCAGACGTTCGTCGCTCTCACGTAATGCATTCTCGGCCTTCTTGCGCTCGGTGATGTCAATGGACACAGTAACAATTCCAACAGCTGTACCCGAGGCATCGCGGAGAGGCACCTTGGTCGTCAACATGTTGTGGGAATCACCAAAGTGATCGACCATGATCTCTTCGTAATTCGAATGAGCGTGATTGGTCGATAGCACTTCGGCGTCTATGGCTTCCGTCAACGATCCATATTCCGCGTCGACGATTTCCGAAGCTGCCTTGCCGATAGCATCCTCGGGGCTTATGCCGCAGCGTTCCGCTTGATAGCGGTTCATGAATATGTAGCGGGACTCGCGATCCTTCGCGCTAAGCATGGCCGGAACAGCATCGAGCAAGGCCCGCAGTAATTGGTGAGACTTTTCTAATAACTCCTCGGCACTCTCAGGTATGTCCTTAGTCAAACCTATTCTCCCTGAAGTCCAACCGGATTTATCGGCCAGCCGTTCTCCATCTCAAATTTAACTCTAAAAGAGGCTTTATGGATATTACCGGAAATACACCTGCGACAGTATATCTGGATTGTTTCAACATATGTCGTGAGCAGTGCCCACGAAATGACGTCAGAACCCGCCTTAGTTAAAAAGTTCCGCGAAAACATCCTTATAGAAATTCACGAAACAGCGAACTTTCAGTGGCACATAATGATTCTGTGGATACATGGCATAAATGGAGAATTGCGTCGGTACATATTCGTTCATTATGGATACGAGTGAACCATCATCCAGATCGGATTGGATCAACCAATTCGGCATGACCGCAATGCCCAAGCCATCCAACACGCATTCGCACGTCCGGAATTAGAACTCTTTGCAATGGGTCTGCAATTTATTCGTGACCCGGCGTGGTTTAGCTTTTGATGGTCACGTCTATAATTCTGATATCAAGAATTTCTTAGATGAGATAGTCTAAAACCACTTTGATCCGGGGGAGGTAATGGCTGAGGAACGAACCAACCGCAGGCTAGCCGCTGTTCTCGCGGCAGATGTCGCGGGTTATACGCGTCTGATGGAGAAGAACACCGACGGCACGGTTGCCGCCTGGAGTGCTGCCCGTGATGACGTGATCGACCCGACCATCGCGGAGCATTTTGGACGTACAGTGAAGCTGACCGGTGATGGGTTCCTCGCCGAGTTTCCGACAATTCAGGATGCCGTCAATTGCGCGATCGCGCTACAAACTGGCTTGGCGTCAAATAGCCTCGATTTCCGGATGGGCATTAACTTTGGCGACATCCTCGATGACGGTGTGGACATCCATGGCGAAGGCATAAATGTCGCAGCACGTTTGGAAGGGCTGGCCGATCCTGGAGGTATTTGCATTTCTGGCGATGTTTTTAACCAAATACGAAATCGGATCGACGCCACCTATGACGACCTGGGCGAGAAGGAAGTGAAAAACGTTTCTGCGCCAGTCCGGGTTTACCGGATCGTTCTTGATAGCAGCGCCCCCACAATGAAGCCTGAATTCGAGGCACCTGCGGTCGCTGTCTTACCGTTCGATAACTTATCGGGTGATCCTGAGCAGGAGTACTTTTCCGACGGCCTGACTGAAGACATTATCACCGCGTTGTCATATTGGCGCTCTTTTCCGGTGATCGCGCGCAATTCAACTTTCGCTTACAAGGGCAAGGCGACCAATGCTCGTCAAATTTCTGAAGAGTTGGGTGCTTCCTACATACTCGAAGGAAGCGTCAGGAAAGCCGGCGAACGAATACGCGTGACCGCGCAGCTCATTGATGCGGGAACCGGGCATCATTTGTGGGCCAAAAAATTTGACCGCGATCTTACTGAAATTTTTGATCTTCAAGACGAATTGACGGGGGCGATTGCCGCGACAGTCGGGTCCGAGCTCGAGAAAAATGAACGAAAAATCTCGGCATCCAAACACCCAAAGAACCTGGATGCCTGGGATTGCGTAAATCGCGGAATGTTTTTTTTCTACAAGTTCACGAAAGAGGGTATCGCAGTCGCGCGAGACCTTTTTGAGCAAGCAATAACGTTGGACCCGGCTTACAGCCAAGCTCACGCAAGCCTCGCCTACAGCCATCATATGGATATACTCCAAGGCTACACAAGCGATCGGGAATACTCCATAGAACAGCTGATGAAGCACGCATCTGAAAGCGTGTCGTTGGATGCCGCCGACAGTTTTGCGCGCGTGTTGCTGACATTTGCTTATCGTTGGAGCCTCCAGCATGACTTTGCGGTTGCTGAGGCCAGGCGGGCCGTTGAAATCAATCCCAATGACGTATGGGCACGCGCGACGCTTGGCAATGTGCTTGATCTGGCCGGTGAGCCGGAAGAGGGGCTAATACATCTGAAACGCGCGCTTTTGCTCAATCCCCGAGATTTTCACAATCATTTCTTCTTTGCCATTGTTGCGCGGGCCAACCTTAACAACCGTGACTATTCGTTGGCCGAAGAATGGGCGCGCAAATCAATTCAGGAGAACAAAGCCCAACCTCGCGCCCACCTGTTGCTGGCCGCCGCCCTTGGCCATCTCGGCAAGATTGAAGAAGCACGGACCGCACTTGGGGCGTGCGAAAACGAACAACCAGGCTTTGCGCGAACTTGGGTGAGTGGACGGGAATATATGAAACCGGAGGACAATGATCACATTCTGGATGGTCTCCGCAAGGCCGGATTGCCAGAAATCTAATGTCTCATCTTGGCTAAAACAAGCTGTTGCCGACGCTCCCGCTTGTTTTCCGTTATGAAGGGGAGAAGCATCCTTCTGAATGCCTTCAGGTTTATTCATTCAAACCCAGCCTGTCATGCCAAGCAGCAATGCTTTCACTTGGGTACTCATCAAAACACTGATCACAATCAGGTGAATTCACTCGAACCCATGCAGCCTTTGAACCCATCATCAAATGTGTATGTTCTGATGGCGATGGTAATTCCGTATCAATAGCGCCTGCATGCGGATGAAGTAGTTCGGGCCACCTTGGGTCCCATGACCAGAGATGAGAGCCGCAAATTTTACAGAAATTGCGTTGAGCCGGACTTTCTGAGACTTCAGCCGTCTTTTCGTCAATTAATTTTGCCTGATATACCGACAAGTGCTCTTTGCCTTGAATTTCTAATGTATCAGCATCGCCAGATAAGTTTATTGCATATCCGCCACTGCCAGCCGTCTTTCGGCATATTGAGCAGTAGCATATGTTAAAAGGGTATGGATGCTTCGATTGCAATGAGAATTTTACCGACTGGCAATGGCAGGACCCTTTAAGTTTCATCTAGAATTCCTCAATATTTTACGATCAACGGATAAAGAAATTTTTGGCAAATTTAGCCAGATTGTCTCATTATGCCGAACTTAAAACTCTTAGGTAGCACAATTGTTCTCAGAGGCTATACGAACGACAACTGCGGTTGCCGTCGACCCAAGCGGAAGCCAATTTTGAAAGTTTTGAATTTCTAATTCTAATGCCCGGTGTCTGGGGCTAAGTGGACCTGTTTTGTGGCCTCTTGAAACTTCCCTTAATGACCCGAAACGGACTTCTCCAATTTGCAGTAAAACCCACTCTCTGAATAGCGGTATGCCGACTTTGCAGAACTTGAAATCATGGTCTGCCTAAAGCAAGCCGGGGTGGCCGTCTCAGTGACCCCGTATGGTAAATACATACTCTAGCTCACCGGCATCAGATCAAAGGCGATGCTGATCCGGGTATCCTCAATCTCAAATGGAATGGTGTGGTGATAGAAGTAGGACGGGAACAGCATAATGAGGCCCGCTTCGGGCTTGATTGAAATTGTTTCAGGCTGCACCTGATTATGGAAATGATCCGGCGGCTGGCCGAACTGGATCCAGCCAGCTTTATCCGGTTTGTCCGCACTAACCACATCCGGGATCTTCGGGTAGTAAATGCCGCTGAGCCAGGCAGCGGGATGAATATGTGAAATCTGATGCCCCGCCGCCTGCAATACCACACCCCAGACCGATAAAGTCAGCCCGTCAGGTATTGACGCTAAAAAAGGATGACGGTTATCCCGGGCATGTTTCTCGCGGTAATCATCTACTGAACTCAAGATTATTTTTTCCAGTGCGGCGATCGGGCCTTTCGGTTCGTTAAGCAGTTCCCCGGAATGGCGGCCCTTGCGGGTGGCGTGGCTGAGCGGCGCATAACTCAGGGTCGGATGGCATGTAACATGTTCCGACAAGGCGGTGTTAAAATCTGCAAGGTCGGCATAGGCGGCAGGTGGAGTAATAGATCCGGTCCACAGAAAACGATCAAAATCGACGATCTCCTGTGCCGCTTCTATTTCCCCGCAATCGGTGAGAGTAATGGCCTTGAAGGCCAGCAAATCGGTGTTGCCGGGATGGCGCGCAAGAAACGAATCACATATCTCAAGGGCCGCCGATGGATTGCCCTGCTGCAGGTAAAGATCAGCCAGGTTGACATGCGCTTTGGTAAATTCTGGATCAATGTCCAGGGTCTTTTTAATTGCATCCACGGCAGCATCCTGTTTGCCCATTTGTTGCAGGGCATAGGCGATATTGAGCGCCGCCGCCGCGCGTCCCGGTTGGCTGACAAGCACCTGTTCATAGGCGTCGATCGCGTCTTTATAGCGGCCTTGTTCCTGCAGGACGATACCGAGGTTATACCGTGCCTCGGTCAATTCCGGCGATGCCTCAAGAGCAAGACGGCAGTGCCCGGCGGCGGCGTCGAAATCACCCAATTCATGCAATACCGCCGCCAGGTTGGTTCTGACCGTGGATAAAGCGGGGTTTTTATCGAGCACTGTTTCATACACCAACTTGGCCCTGTCCAGTTGACCGAGCGCCTTTAACGCATCGCCGAGGCCCTGTTGCGCCGGTGAGTGAGTTGGGGAAATGTTCAGTGCCTGAGTAAACGCGCTGACAGCTTTGGTTTGCTGGCCGGAAAGGTTATTCAATAATCCGAAGTTAAAAAAAGCGTCGGCATAGCCAGGGTCCGCCGCCATTGCTGCCTGATAGGCGTTTTCGGCTTCGGCAATACGATCAAGATGCATCAGCACATTGCCAAGATTGGTTTGCGCCTCGGCGTCGCTGGGTTTTTTGTCGACGGCAATCTGCAGCAGAGTAAGGCCTTCCTCGGCCAATCCAGCATGAAAGGCGGCGATCCCGGCAAGATTAAATGCGCCGGGATTTTCCGGATCCAGTCCCAGCGCTTTGCGGCAGAAATCAAATGCCTCGTGTGGATTACCCTCTTGCAGCGCTATCGCCGCCCGCGCCAATAATCCCGCCGCCGGATCGGACTGGGAAACCTGATCGAAGGACGTCAACATCGGCGATGAAGTTTGTTCCGGACTACCGGCATCCAACTTATTTCTTACTTTTGGCAGGGGTTTTGCTTTCACCCGGCGTTTCCGCTTTGGCGGATGGTTTTTGCGTTTTTTCGACTTTTTCATGGCTCGATATTATCAGAAAACAAGTATGCAATATATCAAATATGATTTTTCTGTCCGGCGCGTCGCAGGAGGCGCAAACCTAGATTTTGGTTTGGTGATTCCAGGGACCAATCGCCTGATATCGGTCCCAATACTTCATTGCCGCTGGATTTTGCGAAGTCGAGTTTTACTTCCGTCCACCAGGGTTACCATGCAAGGAACAGTCATAGCTGGTGACAGTCTGGCGAAAACCCTAAAACAACGACCGGCATCACAGCGAGCCGTTGCAATACCACGATGCGCGTCGGTCCTATTTCGCCGGATTGGTAATTTCTATTTGCTGTACAGCGCCGAGTATGGGCAACGCCTATACAGTGAAGTCAAATATATCCAGTCGATGAACGGTCAAGATAAATCTATGTCGCCTTCGATCTCCTTGCTTAGCCCCAATCCTTCAATACTGAGGATCACCTTTGCTTTTATCGTTTCGTTTCCAGCCAAAGTTCCCTCAGCAATAGCACCGCGGATCGTGTTTTCGATCTCTCGCTGAGATGTGACGCCAACGGTTTTTAAAAATTTACGCAGCTGCATGTTGAAGACATCTTCGTCCACAATTCCCTCCACTGATGTTTCTGGCGATCAAATTATGTGCCGATATATGAACGTAGTTTTGTAGTAGGCATAAGTCAAAAGCGCAAAAACCGAATTTGAGACTTGATGTCTGGAATTGGCTAAAAAGAGACTTTCTGAACCTAACCGAATTACGTCCGGTTCCGTGCCGTAAGCGGACATTCCGCGATCAAACTTCCGGTTGTCGGGTGCCATCTCAACCCGGAAATATTGCGCGTACTGGTTTCTCTGACAAAAGGCACGAACCGCGAGTTCAGACATTGGGTTTGAACCCAACCTCAGACATTGGGTTTGAACCCAACCTCAGACATTGGGTTTGAACCCAATCAGCGATATATCGTCGCGGCGGACTTCGCCGTGCTGGTATTCTTCGAAGGCGCGGAGAATATGTGCCGCCTGGATCGTCATGCTCATGCGTGAGTAGTCGTGAATGATCTTTTTTAGACGCCGCTTGCCAAAGGCTCTGCGTTTTTTGCCGCCGACCTGGTCGACAAGGCCGTCACTGGCCATGTAATAGCAGACATCTTTTCCCACGCTTAGAACGTGATTGGTGAAAGGGTAGGCTATCTCCGTGCGCCGGTATCCAATTCCAACCTTGTCCCCCTTGATCACCGTAAGTTCGCCGCCCTTTACGCTCCACAGTTCGAAACGTGCGCCGGCGTAGGTGATCTTTTTCGCCGCATCGTCTATCAGACAGAGGCCGCATTCGAAACCGTCGTCGGACTCGCCATCATCGGTGTCCTGGCCGAGGACAGCCTTGACCAACTGATTAACCCGATGCAGCAGCGCCGCCGGGTCACCAGTGGGAACTTCAATCAACGCCTGATCAAGTGCGCCGGTAACGATCATCGTCATGAAAGCGCCGGGCACCCCGTGGCCCGTGCAGTCAGCCAACATCAAAAGGTGTCCAGCGTCACACTCGCGGTAGAGATAGATATCGCCGCCGACCACGTCCTTAGGTTCCCAGATCACGATGTGGTCCGCGAAGATATCTTCCAGCAACCCCGGTTCGGGCAGCAGGGAGCGCTGGATGCGGCTGGCATACTGGATGCTTTCGTTGATCAGCACCATGGCGTTGGCGATGATCTTCTCGGCTTTCTTGCGCTCGGTAATGTCGATGGCAACGGTCACGGTATGGCCATCCGGTGCGGGCGTACGGGTCAAATGGAAGTACCGGCCGTCGGGTGCTTTGTCTTCGAATGTCACGGTTACGTCAGTTCGGTAGGACGAGATCCGCTCGGAGACAATTTCCTCCGGCGTTCCCTCTCCCAACAGTATGCCGCGATCAACTTCAGATTTGATGACGTCGCGAATTGATTTGCCGACATGAACAATTCCATCCGGGTCGCCATAAAATTCAGCGTAGGCTTCGTTGACTAGGACGATCTGCAAATCCGGGTCGACCACAACCATGGCGCCCGGCATGTTCTCCATGGCCATGCGCAACTGTGCTTCTTTGACGCCCACCTCGACCTCGGCTTTCTTGCGCTCGGTCACGTCGTAGTGCCAGACCATATGGGCAGGCTCGCCCTCGTATTCGACGGGGCGCGAACTCATCAGGCACCACCAAGGTGTTCCGTCCATCTTTTTCCTAAGTACTTCGTCGTCAAGATGCCAATCGTTTTCGCTGGCGAGCTGCTGAAAATCGTTCAGGTCCTTCGGGTCGACCCAGCTGTCTGTGATTTCCCGTCTTGCCAGAGAGACATTGCGGTCTCCGCCGAACATTTCGTTAAACGTCGGGTTTGTATAGACCCGTTCGCCGGTTTTGTCGGTGACAATGGATACCCCGTAGGGACTGCTTTCAAGGATGTTGCGCAGGCGTGCTTCGCTTTTCTGAACTTTTATTTCTGCCTCTTTTCGCGCCGTGATGTCGTAGTGCCAGACCATGAGCGCCTCTTCGCCTTCATAGTCAATGATGAGCCTGTTGGTCATACACCACCACCTACTGGCATCAATTCGGACCCTTTCTACCTCCGCTTCGGTGATGAAATTTTTCCCTGTGCTCGATCTCAGCCATTCCAGATCATCCGGGTTTGCGTACGTGGATCTGAGCGGCATTGCTACAAATTCGTCCAACGTCTCGGCCCCGAATAAATCCACCATCGCCGGATTAATATAAAGCCGCTTATTACTCTCAATGGAGACAATCGATACGCCGAAGCGGCTTTTCTCCAGGATATTTCGAAGCTGCGCCTCACTATCCTGAAGTCGTTTCTCCCCTTCTTTACGCTCGGTAATGTCACGCAAGATTCCGCAAAAGACTGTGCCGCTTTCGCCCGTCCATGTGGCCAGGGACAGCTCGACGGGGAAAATGTCACCGTTTGATCTTCGGCCTTCGACTTCCACCGTATTGCCAATCAGAGTGCTGCCGCCGCCGCTCGCAACTCTAGCGATTCCCTCGTCATGGGCTTGGCGCAGGTGTTCAGGAATGATCAGGTGAATTTTCTGGCCTACGGCATCTGCGGCGACGTATCCAAAGTTTCGCGTCGCGGCAGGATTCCAAGACAAAATTTCGGAGTCAGCGTTCATGGTGATAATGGCGTCGTTGGCCGTATCGGAAATATTCCGAACTTCCTTTGCATATGCCTCAGCTGCCGCATGGGCCTGATGAAGTGCGGAATTATCCCGAATTGATGCCATCACGAATTGCCCATCCTTCGACGTCTCCATCGGTGACAAACCAATACTTACCGCCAAAAGCTCGCCGGATTTTGTCTGCGCCATCAAGTCATTGGACGACTGCATTTGTCGAACACTAGCACTAGCGATAAACGCATTTCGGAGTGCTGGATGTCCGCCACGAAGTGCTTCGGGGACCAGCATTTCGATGGCATTTCCAACCATCTCGTCCTTAGAATATCCGAACAGATCCTCAGCCAGAGAATTGACCATGCGAATAGTGCCGCTCTCATCAACGACAACCGTTGCATCCGGCGTTATCTCGATAAAAAATCGGAACCAAACTTCACGATCTGCCTCGTCAGCTGGTGTCATCCAAGTCCCCGATTTCGACAATCTACTGAAATGGAACTTCAAGCGCTTATTAATCAGTTGATCAGTGTGGAGTTTGCCATGTTTTTGCTCAAAATGTCCCAAAAAGTTTTGCTTGTTTTTCCTCCGAGGAGATTGAAATTTCTTGGCGTTTATATCCGTTCAGTGTCCCTTAACGGAAGTGAATTCGGTGCGGCGAGAATGTTCGTCTTTTTACAAAACCTGGGCCCTGAGCGGAGATCCTGGCTAGCGAAATGGGACATCCATTCGATTGTTCCGAGACAATGTAGCAATTGCACGGAGCGATAACACATGGGAAAAATAACAACGATGGCCGAGCAACCGCCATGCGGTATCAGATAAGGAACATAGATATGTTGGAACGAGGCATCACCGGAATGCAACAGATGGTCCGCATGATGACGCACTATATGGCTTGGGCAAACACCACAATGTTCAATTCTGTGTCAAGAATTCCGGAGGCAGAAATCGTCAAAGAACGTCAGACACTCTTTGGAAATATCGCACATACCTTCAATCACATCCTCGTTGTGCATAATATTTTCCAGGCACATCTTGAGGGAAAGTCGCACTCATACACCGCTAGAAACACGGAAACCTCACCACCTATTGCTGAAGTCCGAGAACAGCTTGAAAAACTGGACCAATACTATGTGGCTTTGGCAAATCAGCTTAGCCAGGCCGAGTTAGATGAAGTGATAAATTTTGCATTCGTGAGCGGCGGTGATGGTGCAATGACACGTTCGGAAATCCTGCTGCATCTCGTAAATCACGCGACTTATCATCGTGGTTTTATAAGTGATATGCTCTATCAGGTGCCTCACAAAGGCGACAGCAATGACCTTCCCGTGTTTTTGCGCGATGCATGGCCCGGCATTCAAACCAGACTGTGAGACGAAAGATCGCTCCTGGTCAATTTTCTACCAAAATCGAATCTCCCGTTTTCTTCCGCTTTTGGGGCGTAAGCAGACCTTCTTGGTGTGTATGTCCTTGAAGTGTGCCTAAACGGATGTGAGTACAGTGCGCCAAAATCCGTTGGATTTCTAATTCGGGCAACTCGATCATGATGTCCAGCGTATAATAATTTACGTCATCCCTTGGCGCTACGATGGCCCGGCGGTTTTATTGTCCGCTGCGGCGGAAAAGTGACCGTGACCGTCGTTCCCTTGCCGACCTCACTCTCGATCTCCAGCTTGCCGTCGTGCAGTTCCATAAGTGATTTGGATATGACTAGGCCGAGACCGGCGCCTTCGTGCGCGTGTGTATGTCTGTCACGGACCTGGCCGAACTTTTCCAGAACCTTGGAAATGTCGCCTCTGGCGATGCCGACGCCGGTATCTTCAACGGCCAGTACCACTCCGCCGTTGCCGTTGGTTCCGCCGGTGACGGTGATCTTGCCGCCTTTAGGCGTGAACTTGATGGCGTTACTGATCAGATTCAAGAGAATCTGCTTCAGGCGCAGCGGATCGGCATGAAGCGGCGGTAGGTCTGCCGCCATGTCGGTCGTCAGCGTCACCGCCGCCTGTTCCGCCCGGCTGCCCTCCATCATTTTGCAGGCGGCGACAGCTTCCACCACATCAACCTCTTCTTCCTCAATATCGAGCTCTCCGGTCTCCACCTTCGACAGGTCGAGGATGTCGGCAATGATCCCCAATAAATGCTCGCCAGAAGCGTTGATGTCATTCGCGTAGTCCTGATACTTGTTCTCCAGAGGCCCAAACATGGCTCCCTTGATGATCTCGGAAAAGCCGATGATGGCATTCAAGGGCGTGCGCAGCTCATGGCTCATGTTGGCCAAGAACTCCGATTTTGTCTCGTTCGCGGTTTCAGCCTCTTGCTTTGCTGCTTCGGCCTCGTCCTTGGCACCGTGCAATTCACGGGTGCGGGCTTTGACCTTTTTCTCAAGGCTTCGGTTGGCTTCGTCGATCTCTTCCATGGCATGGCGGAGTTCTGTCTCGGCCCGTTTGCGCTCGAATACAAGCCCCAACTGGTTTCCAATGTGGGCGACGGCCGCCAACAGGGTCTCATCCGGCTCGTCAGCCTTTTCGTCGAAAAACTCGAGCACCGCGACCACGTCGTCGCCGGCCAGCACCGGAAAGGCAAAACCGCCGCGCACGCCAATGTCTTTGGCCAATTTTGCCCGGGGGAAGTTGGGATCCTTGGTGACGTCGACAATCCATGCTGGCTTGCCACTCTCAAGCACCCGGCCGGGTAATCCAATGCCACGTTCGAATGTTGTTTTATTGGTTGCCTCGACGAAGACGTTGAAGCGTTTTGGATTGTCCAGGTGCCAAATGCTGGATGGAACCAAGACGTTGTCGTCTTCATCCGATAAGAGATAGACGTGCCCCACCGGCCATCCCGTGTACCGGTTCACGGTGTTAAGGCAGGTGCGCATGGCGTCGTCGAAATTGGTCGCCATGTTGGCGTCAGAGGCAGTGACTCGAAGCAGGTCCACGAGCTCGGTTTGCGCGTTTAGTTCCTCCTCGGCTCGCTTGCGTTCGGTGATGTCGAAATGCCAAACCATGGCGGCGTCTTCGTTTTCAAACGAAACACGCCGCCACTCGGCGAGACACCACCATTCAGTCCCATCAAGTCTCCGCCGCCGCTCTTCCGCACCAGAAATATACCCGGCCTGCTCAAGCGCCGACCAATGGTTTTCTAAGTCGCCGGGATTAACATAGGTTTCGGCGAGATTATGGCTCAGAAGATCGACGGTAGATGATCCGCTGAACATTTTGGTGAAACGCGGATTGACGAATAGACGCTTCTTGTTAGCAATCGAAACGATGGAGACACCAAACGGGCTGTTGTTGAGTATCTGCAACAAACGGGCCTCATTTTCGCGCAGAGCCATTGCAGCTAAAACTTCTTTTGTGACGTCTCTTGCGATACCTCGATATCCGTCGAATAGGCCATCGTCATTAAAAACCGGCTTGCCGCTGATGGATAAGTAAAGTAGCCCACCTGTCATCGCTTTTATGGACATTTCCAGGTTGGTGAAAGGCCGCCGTTCATCCAAGTCCTGGCGGTGACGCCGCCATTTATCAGGATGGTCCTGAAGCTCCTGTTGACTGACTATTTCCATCCGTCTCTTGCCAATCACGTCGGCGCTCTTTTTGCCTGAGATTTCAAAAAACTTGTCAGTCACAAATGTAAAGCGAAGGTCTGAATCCATTTCCCAGATAAAGTCCGAGCCGATCTCAACCATGTCCCTAAATCGTTCTTCACTACGACGCAGCGAGGCTTCGGCGTATTCCCGTTCCGTGATCTGCTGCTCGAGGTGCAGGGTTCGGTCTTCAACGCGGGCTTCAAGTTCGTCCTGGTCTATTTCATGGTTCTGCAACATCTGATTAAACGCTGTCGTGACCATGCCGATTTCATCATCACTGTCCCAATCGACCCTCTTGCCCCGAGACTCTCCCGGGGACAATTGTATGACCGCCATTAATCGTTGGAGCGGTGTTCCAATGAGTTTTCGATGGACAAAAATGCTGGTGGCAACCAAGACCAGAACCAGGATCACCGCAAGAGTGACCTCAATTGCCACGCGGCGGTAGCTTGCCGCCAAGAGGTTTTTATTGGTAAACGCGATATACAATTCACCAATGTCGCGGATGTCTGTGTCGATTTCCGGTCTGGTGGTTACGATAAGCCGAGTTGAAAGGCTTGGGAGTGGCGATCCGGTCACCCGACCGATTTCCGCGACAACATTACCGTCATCATCATACACGGCGGCGCCTGCGAAATCCTTATCAGCGGCAATCGCCTCCATGATCGTTTCGATCTGTTCGATATCGACACTCCAGAGCGGCCTGGCCAATACCACGCCGAAGGTTTGCGCAAACTGGTCCAGTCTTTTCTGAAGTTCGAGATCTTTTTCTCGATAAACCGTTACTTCAAAAACTGAAACAAAAACGACCGCAATGATCAAGAATAACGGAACGACCAGGGCAAGAAATTTGCCCTGAAGCTGGGAAATCCTGAGCTTGCGCGGCCAATCCCTGGACATTGTTCCTCACATGTCGCCTCATATATTTCATTTCAACACATGTGCGACGATGGCGAAAGTCTTCAACACTCACCTTCACGAAAAGGTTTATGGCGTAAATACCATGGACCCAACTCAAATGTTAAGGCAATCTTCCCGAGCTGGCCAATAAGGGAACATTTAAGGCGGTTCACTTCGGTGTTTTCAAATGTAAGCGAATGCGCTGGATATAGGCCAAGCGTGCAAACATTTCACCGTAGTGTTTTTTTACCAGCCGGTCGATTATGCCGAGCTCACTCCCTTTGCGCAGCGATTGTTCAAGAACTCCCTTGGGGTGGGCACTGTGTTTGGTGAGATAGAACCGGTAATCCCGGCTCTCGACAACTCGAATGACTTAACAAACAGATTTAAGTTGCCTGACTGCGCCACCATTCGATCGTATCAACAGCCACATCTTCCAATTCAGGCAGAAGCTCTTGAATGGCGTCAATGTCATTTGACCGTTCTTCGATGACGGCAGCAAGTTCTGAAATGCGCGTGGCAAACATCGACCCGCTGGCCCCTTTGATCGAATGAGCCGCCTCATGTATCATATCGCAATTGGATGTGTCCAACCCGTGCCGCAGTTTCGCCATACGTTCATGCAGCGATTCCTGGGCTTTTTCCAGAAGATTGGATACGACATCAGAGCTTAATGCCTGACGAAATCCGTCCAGCTTGTCTGCGTCGCCAATGGAACTAACGACAGGTGATGAGGCTTCTGAGTCTGTTGTCTCATCTTCAATTCCATCTTCCATGCCGGAGAGACCGAGATGGTCATTGACGTCATAAGATAGTGAACTGCCATTCCTGTCTTTGTTGCCTCTGCTCCATCTATATGTTGCCAGAGTATCGCTGAGTTGTTGTTCTGTGAACGGTTTCGTCAGCACACCATCCATGCCGGCCTTAACAAATTCAGCGTGGCGTTCGGTGAAGGCTTCGGCAGTAAGACCGACAATTGGCAAGCGTGCGCCGATGTCCGTGGCGCGGATCAGTTTTGTCGCATCAATCCCGTTCATCTCGGGCATATGAATATCCATCAGGATCATATCGGCCCAATCTTCTTTTGCGGCATCGACGGCTTGCGTGCCATTCACCACGTGGACGACTTTATGACCGGACTTTTCAAGGAAGGCCCGTGCAATAACGGCGTTAACGTCATTGTCTTCGACGATCAGCACATTCAAAGATTCGATCTTCTGAATACTGGTAAGCATGTTGTCCAAAGATAAGGCGTCCGCCTCTTCTTTAGTCGCCTCTTCAAAAGGAATACGGGTTTTAAATTTCGTGCCTTTACCGAGCTCACTTTTGACGTCGATTGTCCCGCCCATCAACTCTGTCAGTTGCTTGACGATGGACAGGCCCAACCCGGTTCCGCCATATTTCCGGGAGATTGAACTGTCTTCCTGGGTAAAGGCATCAAAAATCAACTTAACCCGATCAGAGGCAATCCCGGCTCCCGTATCCTCAACGGCAAACTGTATTAAATGGCCATTTGTCTGGAGCCCTTGATGTTCGGCACCATCAACATTCTCAATAGTCAAAGTGACGCTACCATTGTCCGTGAACTTTATGGCATTGCCCAAGAGGTTCCAGAGTACCTGACGTAGACGGACCGGGTCACCCTTGACCACAATACCCGAACCAATGCTGTCATTTACAATGAGTTTTAGCCCTTTGTCATCGGCCATACTTTGAAATGGCGTTGCAATTATCGATACAAGATTTCTCAGGGAGAACGCCTTGTTTTCGAGTTCGATACCCCCGGCCTCGATCCTGCTCATATCAAGAACATCGTTGATGATGGCGAGGAGCGTTTGACCGGATGACAGAATGGTATCCACTTTCTTTCGCTGGTCTTGATCAAGGTCGGTATTTGCCAGCAATTGTGCTAATCCCAACACACCATTTAACGGCGTACGGATTTCGTGGCTCATGGTGGAAAGGAAATTCGATTTCGCAAGGTTGGCCGCTTCAGCTTTTCTCTGGTTTTCAAAAAGTTCCTTTTCGGCACGTTTACGATCAGAAATATCATGTATGACTGCGCTAAAGAATTTTTCCTCAGAACGGTTCCAGGTGCCAAGGGAAAGTTCAATTTCAAATTCTTCACCGTTTTTCTTCAGCGCAACAAGTTCCACGGTGGTGCCGATGACGCGATGGTCGCCCGTGCCCAATGCCCGTTGAAGTCCATGTAGATGCGCTTCTCTAAATTGTTCGGGCATGATGTCAGTTACGGGGTGACCCAGGATTTCAGCTTCGCTATAACCAAACCCCAATTCGGCAGCCCGGTTCCAAAATATGATTTTGCCGTCCTGATCAATGGCCACAATCATCGCGACTGACGATGAATTGGACATAGAACGAAAGCGTTCTTCGCTCTCGCGCAGTTCTTCTTCAATTTGTTTGGTTTTCGAAATATCAGTGCGAATAGCGACATACTGAAAAGGTTTCCCGGTATCGTCCAGGAACGGAATTATTGTCGCGTTTAACCAGTAGTACGCCCCGCCCTTTTTCCTGTTTTTAATTTCACCTCGCCATACCCTGCCATTGGATATGGTTCTCCAAAGTTCTTGATAAAACTCCCGCGAATGTTCTCCCGATTTCAGAATGCTGTGATTTTCACCTAATAACTCTTCTCTGGAATATTCGCTAACATTACAAAATTTATCATTCGCGTAGGTAATGTTGCCTTTAACGTCGGTAATGCTGACGATGGCGTGCTCATCCAAAGAGTGTTTCTGAAAATCCAGTTCCTTGTTCTTATTGGAAAGGGCGGCCCGTTCCTTCTCTGAGATAGTCCGACTTAGGAAGGCAGCAACAAAAGCCAAAATACACACGAGAATGACCAACACGACAGAAACAACGATCAAGAAGTTGCTTCGGCTGGCGTATTGTGCGAATTGGGCAGCTGTTCGTTCGTTTAGCTTGATGAAAAATTTCTGGATCGGTTCCATGATTCTGGCTTTCGCAAGATGGTACTCCGAACCGTGAAGGAGACGGAGGGCCATATTACGGTTGCTCTCATCTTGGAGACGGTATTGTTCGTCCACTTCTGTCAATCTGTCGTTGATGGCCCTCATCGCAATATCTTCAAGTGAGACCAATGCATCAGATTGATCTTGGGCCTGTCTTAACAACGCTAATTCTTCCATCGTAATTCCCTGAACGACCATCATCTGCCTGAGCGATTGTTTTTCTCCAGGTTCGCCTGAGAGGTGATCGAAGGCGGCCAAAAAGTCCCAATAAATATGGTTATAATTCGCCGGACGAGGTTGTTTGCCATTTCGGATGGCTAATACTTCCCGAAACTGATCCTCAAATTTTTTTTCCCCCGTCGCAGCAAAGGTGCGAACCATACGTGTCAAATCGTCAGAACTTTGCCGTAATTCGTCTGCTAGCAAATAGGATTGATAGCGATTGTTCCCGCTTTCGGTAAGGGACCTTAGAACTTCGTTAAGCAGATATGAGGAAGATACAAAGCCGACCAACAGAACAACAACAGCCAATAGCACTCTTGAGCGCCACGCCTTCAACGAAGCCGTCGTTGCGTTAATGCCAATCACCATTTATCGCTCCAGCCCTTACTACGAAAATATCTTTCAACGTAGTTATCCCTATCTGTTGAACATGGGCAGATTCGTTATTGTCGAACCGCCCAGAAAATATTGCCCCAGAGCAACCCTTCATAAGACGTTATAGTTTTAACGTATCGAAGTGATAAATGGTGTGTGAACAGGTGTTAAGAGACTTGTCCGATCTGCATTCTGTTTTCCGCTTCTGGCAAACTTGCGAGCAAAACCGATCCGCCCGTTTTCTTCCGCTTTCGGGCGGAAAGTGCAGCCCTATGAGTATCAGAGAACTGCACGACCAATAAGAAAGCTCCAGTGCAGACGCTCGTCGCAGACCATTTAAACCCAGATAGTGATGATCAAACAGGCAGTTTCACAGTCGATTTGATCGTCCTCACGATCAAATGCATCGATACTTCGCCGATGCAGGACCGCTCAAACAAAAACTCATCATAAAAGCGATTGTAGTCCTCCAAATCCTTGCATATGACGAGCAGGTGGTAATCAGGCGTCCCGGCTATTGCGAAGCACTGAAGAACTTCGGGTCTTTGTCCAACCTCTGTAATGAAATTGCGAACAGAGTCGACGTCAGTACGGGCTAGACTGACATGTACAATCGCACGGAATTTTAACTCGGCTGCCTCCGGGTCGGCCAGGGCCACGTATTTCGAAATAACCCCAGCATCTTCCAGAGCGCGTATGCGCCGCCAACAGGCTGATGTCGACATACCTGTTCGCTCAGCGAGATCTTGATTCGTGGTCCGGCAATCCTCCTGGAGGATGCGAAGCAATGCTCTGTCTGGTTTTGTCAGCTGCACCATTCGTTCGGTCGTTCATTCCAGTTTTCATAGCTAAATTGACATATGCTACCATTATTCTTCAAAATATCAAAAAAAATGAACCACTTTTCCACTACAGTCGGATTAGACTTTCAGGATGGATAATTGGTTAAAACGACAAAAGAAATGGAACCCCGCAAATTGTGCGAACAGCAGCACGCCACCAAGGGACATATAACGGCCGCACCGGCGCGAACCATCTTGGTTCATCATAAAAGGCAGGTTCGCGCGGGCGTGTCTGACGGCTCCGGTCGACCGTTTGGTCTTGCACAAGCAACGCCGACATTGCGGTCGGGCAAATCAGAGGGCGCGAATGAATGTCAGAATTAGGTGATAGAGCTATCGGGTCCGGTGGCGCATTGTGCAGTTTTGGTCTCTTTACTTTGTGGGTTACGGATATCAATGATCACTACAAATACCTTGCTGGATGTTTCGCATTTCTTATTGTGTGTCTGATTGTCGGTTTAAATGTATTAAAAACCCGCCGCCTACATAAAAAGCGACTGGAACAGATACGATTGCATCACGCCGAAAATTAAATTTTCGTTCATGTGCCAAGAAAATAACGTCCGCAATGAGGATTTGGCGATCCCTCGCAGTTGCTTCCTTTCCGCTTTGAAGCTTTATAGTCCGTATTGGGATGGACCGGAGTTTGAGGGTGTCTTTGCCGGTGAATGTCGACCGCACCAGCAAGGGTTATGCAACAAAGCTGTATATCCGCAGTTGGCTTACACCAGCTGGTACCGACGCCATCGTTTTACTTCCGCTATGAAGGGGAAGAACAGACACTTATTACTGAACATCCGGGTTCCTAAATTTGATGTCTGCTCTCAGGGGGCTAACAGGACGTATTTCTACCTCCACCAAAATTTCTCTTCGTGACCCTTACAAGACGTAAATGTGTGTTTTAGCAAGGTTGCAGTCATGTGATCAGAGTTCTTTCAGGCGGAAAACGGACTGTGACAATGGTACCTTTGTCAATTTCACTTTCTATGGACAAAGTGCCGCCGTGCATTTCGGTCAGTTGTTTGCACAGATACACACCTAACCCGGTACTTTTCTCAAAACGAAAATTGTTTCGTTGGACTTGCTGAAACGGGGCGATAACCTTTTGCAAATCTTCTTTCGCAATACCAACGCCCGTGTCACAGACCTGTAACACCGTTGATTTATTGTCCACATAGACCCTAGCTTTTACTTTTCCCATATATGGTGTGAATTTTATGGCATTGTACAATAAATTAAGCATTATTTGTTTGATTCTGATTCTGTCACCAACAAGCTGAGGTGGTTCAGAACTGGTTACTAACGACAAAACAACCGTAGCCGCGTTAGCCTGTTCACGAAGCATTTTTATACAACTTTTAACTAACTCATTGAGGTCAATTATGTCCTCTGACAGTTCCAATTGCCGTGCCTCGATTTTTGAAATATCAAGAATATCGTTTATCAGTTCAAGGAGATGATCGCCGGATTGGTAGATGTCATCAGCATATTCTATGTACTTTTCATGTCCTAACGGGCCTAAAATTTCCGCACGTAGAATATCTGAAAAACCGATGATAGAGTTCAACGGCGAACGTAATTCATGGCTCATGTTCGCGAGAAAATCTGTTTTTGCTTGATCGGAATTTTGTGCGGAAACTAATGCCTTGGATCGGTCCTCTTCAACTTGCTTTCGCTCCCTCGTGGTAGTCGCAATACTATTTGCCATGATGTTGAAAGCTGAGCCTAGCTCCTGAAACTCGGCAGGTGCACCATTTATCAAAATCGGAACTCTTGCTTGCAGATTGCCATTTGCAATATCTCGAGAAGCATTAATTACAGCGTCTACGGGCCGCACCAATAGACCAGATAGCAGCCAACCAATTGCTCCGGCGACCATCAGGCCTATAATTATTAGGCCGTTCGCCATCTGGCTGACTTGGTCAGCCCTGGCCTCCAATTCTTCCAACGGCTGAGGAACCATTACTCCCCATCCCGTACTTGGAACGGTCGCGTAACCCGTGATCATGTCTTTTTCTTTAGCGGGAGAGTAAAAAATGGTCACGCCAGTGTCGCCACCCATCATCAAGGCTACTGGTTTGACCTTGGAGATATTCTTCATGCTATCTTGCCAACCGGGTAGAGGATGCGCCATCAGATTACCGTTGCGGTCAACAATTGCGGAATGACCCATACGTCCAAATGTGATTGATTTCTGAACCTTTCGAATGAAATCCAGGTTCAATGCTGCGAGAGCAAATTTATCGGCCGATAATTGACGCGTTAAAAAGAGTGTCGCCTGTCCGCCTTCGCCCGACAATACATCACTGAAGGTTGAATTGGCGCTCATATTAGATTTCAACCGTTCCAAAGTAGACGCAGGGAATGCCTTACCAAGATTTCTTGTATCATCCCAACTAAGAGACACATGACCGCGTTCGTTTGCGACCCAAAACCCTGTGAGCCCAACTTTAGTGCCAAGTACTCTTCCTGCTTTGGTCAATCGCCCGTTTTCAGAGTCTGATACCAGAAATTCGAAAATTGCCTTGCTGTCTTCTGCGTATCTATCCAGTGCCCCTGTTAGGTTTTTGGCCAGCAACAGGTGTTTTTCTGAAACAGTCGCCATTTCACGGTCAAGCGTTGCTTTCTCGACCCAGCTACCGAGAAGAACAACTGGAATCGCCGCGATCAGGATAAATGATAACGCAAGAACATATCGAAGGCGGAAATTCACAATCCATCCCCCCATCCCAATTAATCGAGATCAAAAGCTTAAGACTTGCTCTGCTATAAATAGTGCGAAGAAGCTACACCTATAAAGTTAATAGCGGAAGAAGTAATTATATCAATTCTAATATTAATTATTATTATTTGTTCGTGTATGTCTGTCGTCATATAAAATGGAACAACCAACTGCATTCTCAAATTTCCGCTCTTGGCTAATTTGAGGCCAATCAAAACCGCCCGTTTTCTTTCGCTTTTCGGCCGAAAGCAGATCCTATTGGCGCCTATATTCGTTATGCGCAGCAAGGTTTACCTGAACATCTTGCGTACCTAATCTTCAAGTAATCCTCCGCACGCTCACATCTGATCGCGCCCGGAATCCGAGGACACGATCCCGGTCACTTTTGGGAATTTGTCATTGTGATATAATTCCTAATTTCTTGACATCTGCATGATATTATGCATAATTATCCCTTCGCATAACGCCCATTGGATCGCCTTGCATCCCGCGGTTCCCTTGGCTTGCAGCCATTTGAATGGAGAACGGTAACTTTGAGGCCCGGCACCCACAAAAATCCCAACATTCACCCCCACATTCCGGCGACCCTGTTGGGAAATGTTGGGGTAATGCTGTGTTTTGTTGGGATATGTTGGGAAATTGCGGGGATCAGCCGCCGGAACGGGGTTCGCGCCGGCGGCCGAAATCATCTGAAAACATCTGAATTGATCTGTTTTTATCTGAATTCGCCAGCTTCAGTCCGCCGTCTGGACAACCCCGTCGGCGTTCAGGCCGTCGACATCGCCGGTGCTCATACCCAGCAGGTCCTGCAAGATGGGCCGCGTGTGCTGGCCCAAATTCGGGGCCGGGTTGGCGGGAAGCTCGGGGTTCGTGGACATATGCGGCGCCGAGCGGGCGAAGCCAAACGTGCCAACGCCCGGGTCTTCGATATCCATGATCATGCCGCGCGCTTTGACATGCGGGTCGTTCGCCACGTCCTCGGCGTCGTAAACCGGGCCGCAGGGCACGCCCCTGGTGTTCAGGTTATCAACCGCTTCATCGCGGGTCAGGCCAGCCAGCCAGTTCTCGACAATCGGTTGCAGAAGGTCTGCGTTGGCCGAGCGGCTGGTGCCGGTGTTGGAGCGCTCATCATCAATCAGGTCTTCGCGGTCCATCGCCTCGCAAATGCGTTTCCAGATGATGTTATCAGGCACATTCAAGGCAATATAGCCGTCCTTGGTCTGGAACGCGCCGCGCGGCCAGAGGTTTTTGGGCACACCGCGCGTCGGTATCTGCCCGGCAACGGAATGCAGCGCAACGGCGGCTTCGTTCAGGGCCAGCATGTTGTCGAACATGGCCGAATCGACGAACTGCCCTTCGCCCGTGCGTTCCCTCATGAACAAGGCCTGCATGATGCCGTAAGCCGTGACCTGCCCGGAATAAATGTCGGCCATGCCGTAAATCGTCCAGCTCGGCGGTTTGTCGGCGAAGCCAACCAAATTCATCACCCCGCTCATGGCTTCGGCGACAATGTCAAAGGCCGGGCGGTCGCTATAGGGGCCGCGGTAACCTTCCATGCGTCCGAACCCCGATATGGTCGCCCAGATCAAACGGGGATCAATGGCGCGCATATCAGCTTGGCCAAGCCCCATCTTGCTCATCGAACCGGGGCGCAGGTTTTCGACCACCACGTCGGATTTGGCGACCAGGTTTCGGAAAATATCCTGCCCGCGCTGATCACGCAGGTTCAGCGCCAGGCTCTTTTTATTGCGATTATACCCCATGAAGCCGGCACCCTTTTTGTGCTCGCCTTCACCGGCAAACGGCGGCATGGAGCGGCGCGGATCACCGCTACCGGGGCGCTCGATCTTGATCACTTCCGCCCCCGCATCGGCCAGCAACATGGTGCAGTAGGGGCCTGCCATATACTGCTCAAGCCCGGTGACGCGAATGCCCTCAAGCGGGCGGGTAATTGATGGTGACATAATTTGTTTCCCTGAAGGTTTTGCTGATCCTACAGGGGGATCAAACGCCCCGCCAAGTTTAAATTATCGACTTATCGCTGCCAGCGCAGCACCGAACCCGATGAAGGCCGTGCCAAGGGTGCGCCGTAACCATTTAACGATGCGATCAGACTGAAGATATTCTCGCGTGTGCCCGCCAAATACCGCCAGTATGACGTGGTTGAGGTAACACATAAAGGCATAGGTAACGCTGAGGATTGTGACGTTCAGAAGGTTCCCCGTTTCAGGGCCGATGAACTGGGGAAACAGGGCCGCGATGACGAAGATCGCCTTCGGGTTGGTCAGCGACACGATCAGGGCGGTCGTGAAGAACTGCCGGTTGCTGCGCCGTTTGGAAGGCGTGGATGTATCGAGCTTAAACGCCGTTTTGTCCCTCAGGAGTTTGACGCCCAGATACAGCAGATAGGCAGCACCGATAAACTTGATACAGGTAAACAACAGAGCAGACGCAGCCATTACCGCGCCGAGGCCGAGGGTTACGGCATATCCCAATATCGCCAGTCCAACGGCATTACCCGCCCCTGACCACAACGCCGCGTTTTGCCCAAAGCGCAGCGCATTGCTGATGGCCAGTAAAATGCCCGGGCCGGGGCTAATCGCGGGCAACAGGCTGACCAGCATGAACAGCAGCCAAGTCTCTAAAGTCATGGGGAATTTCCTCAGGCGATAACAGATATTTATACTTTAGGAACAACCGCCTGAATATGGTGTGCTAATTGAGCATAGCTGCCATGCGTGCAATCTTGCTCCTATTCGCCAATCCATTCTACAAGGGTAGAGACCCCCATGCCGACGCCGACACAGAGCGTCGCGATGCCATATTTTGCCGGCTTGCCAGCTTTCGCACGGCGTTCCATTTCATGCATCAACGTGACCATGATGCGGGCACCTGAGCTGCCCGTCGGGTGGCCAAGGGCGATGGCGCCGCCGTTGACGTTGGTTTTCTCAGAGGAAAGACCGAGCCGGCGCATGCAGCCGATGGTTTGCGCCGCGAAGGCTTCGTTAAGCTCTATAAGGTCGATATCATCAATGCCGAGTCCAACCCGTTTGAGTAGTTTTTCTGTCGCCGGTACGGGGCCGTATCCCATGACGCCGGGGTCAACGCCGGCCGACGCCGAGGCGATCCAGCGGAGTTTTGGCTTGAGCCCCATTTCTTCGGCCTTGTCCGCACTCATCATCAAAAGTGCCGCCGCGCCGTCGTTGACGCCGCTCGAATTCCCCGCCGTCACCGTGCCACCCTTACGAAACGCCGGGCGCAGTTTGGCCATGTCGTTGATCGAGGTGTCCAGCTCGAAGTTGTCACCGTCGCGGCGGTATCTCGGGTGCTCGTCCGTATCAACAACAATCGGGTCCCCTTTGCGTTGCGGGATGGTGATCGGGATGATCTCGTCCTTAAAGCGACCATTGTTGATGGCATCGGTGGCCCGGCGATGGCTTTCCACCGCAAATGCATCCTGGTCCTCTCGGGTGATCTGCATCTCGTCAGCGATGTTTTCCGCCGTCTCGCCGAGACTGATGATCGGGTACATTGCATCCATTTTCGGATTGTTGAAACGCCATCCTACGGTGGTATCCCACATTTTGGGATGCCCCATCACTGGCGTGCGTTCCGGCTTTGCCATGGTCCAGGGGGCGCGGCTCATGCATTCAACGCCGCTGCCGATAAAGACATCTCCCTCTTCGGCGATGATCGCTTTCGCCGCCTGATTGACTGCTTCCAGGGCCGAGGCGCAGTTGCGATTGACCGTGACGCCCGGGACCTCGACCGGGAAGCCGGCCAGCAGGACCGACATCCGGGCAACATCGCGATTATCCTCACCCGCCTGATTGCCGCAGCCGGCAAAAACTTCGTCAAGGTTTTTGGGGTCAACGCCGGTCCGGTCCATCAAGCCTTTGTAGACATCGGCCAGCAGATCGTCCGGGCGAACAGACGACAGGCCACCGCCGAACTTTCCAATGGGGCTGCGAACACCGTCAATGATGACAACTTCTTTCATAATTTTCCTCAAGCGTTGGGTTTGGATATGGGTATCTGTTTATGGAGCTTTCTTACCCGTTATCGGCATCAGGTCACCCTGGGTAACGCCGGGGCTAACACCGGGTTTAGGCAGTGTTTGTGGGCTACCTTTGGGCGATACGGTAATCATAATTTCCGATCCGCCAAGGGTGCTGCCCTGGATCGCAATCGTCAGTACGCGGTTTTCCTGCATATGGGTCAGGATGCTGGTTTTGGCCCGCACCGATGTAATTTCCTGCCATTGATGATTGACCAGATTGCTTCTGAAGAAATCAAACATGCTGCCAACGTTGCCATCCGCATTCAGGGTCAGGCGCCCGAACCAGGGTTTCGATCCGAAGACCAGGGTCTTTTCAACATTCATTTCCGCCCCGGCCGGGATCGGGATGTCAGGGAATTGCGTGAACCCGCTGCTCTTGGCGATGCTGGCGGTGCCGGAAGAACCGGCAGAGGTGCCACCGGATGTCTGCATCATGGGGGCGGATTGATTGCAGGCAGACAGGCCAAACAGGGTGATCATCGTGATTATCCGTAGTGACGGGGTAGCAATCTCTTTCCCGAGTCCCAACATTTTTTGATTTCCCCAAATTTTTTTTAAAATAAAAGTTCAAACGGATGCGTTTTTTATCAGCTACAGGTATATCATCGAGTTCTCGTCAGGCCAACCAAAGAGGTGCAAATTCCTTGGAAAACCAAGCTTTCCACGGGGAGGGTGGTTGATTAATTTTAGTATTTTTGGTATAAATGGAACTTCGGGCCTGAAACTGTTTGACAAGGGCTCATTGGGCGCTTAGAAACCGCCTCCTTCGCAGACAACATCGTTTGTCGGCGAATTCATCCCCGGGACACAAGTTGTTCAATTTGTGGGGATTATGCTGAATGATATTTTGAATATTTGAAGGGATACGCGGGCGGCGGTTACGAGCAATGCTTTGGCATTGCTCGCCCGACAGTACTTTGCTTGCAAAGTACGATAGGGGTACTGATTGAGCGATTTTATGGATCGTTCTTGCCTGTGTGTTCTTTACACGACGTATTTGGTTAGGGTTTAGGCTTTGGCTGAATATGTTATGTGACACACTATTTGTGCAAGGACGGCTCTTGGTAATTTGGGTTATTTGGCGCTTCGGCGTTAGATGACACTAAATTCAACTTGAGAGTTTGATCCTGGCTCAGAACGAACGCTGGCGGCATGCTTAACACATGCAAGTCGAACGAAGTCCCCGGGCTTGCCTGGGGATCCTTAGTGGCGGACGGGTGAGTAACGCGTGGGAACCTGCCCAGGAGTGAGGAATAACTATTGGAAACGATAGCTAATACCGCATATTTCCTGAGGGAGAAAGGCTTCGGCCGCTTTTGGATGGTCCCGCGTCTGATTAGCTTGTTGGTGAGGTAATGGCTCACCAAGGCGACGATCAGTAGCTGGTCTGAGAGGATGATCAGCCACACTGGGACTGAGACACGGCCCAGACTCCTACGGGAGGCAGCAGTGGGGAATATTGGACAATGGGCGAAAGCCTGATC